>TARA_R110001592_G_scaffold162584_2_pt1 | contig 271975 bp, 248 predicted proteins | sample TARA_R110001592 | Tara Oceans TARA_R110001592 (sample SAMEA4398387) | marine metagenome | biome: Polar Biome; feature: [SRF] surface water layer (ENVO:00010504); material: water (ENVO:00002006), including particulate matter (ENVO:01000060) such as... | depth 5 m
ATTTTAACCTTTAATTCTTAACACCATGAAAATCAAAATGTTAAACATTTTGGCTGGGATAGCTATGGCCTATTCTAGTCTTGCTCAAAGCGACTCCCTAGTAATTACCGACTCTACTGCATGGAATCAGTTGTTTGCGCCCTTAATACCCCACTCTTCTACAGGCATAATACCTCAAACCACCTTAGGTAACATTCCATGGGAAAGATTAACGGGTAATTTACAGTCAGAGACAGAAACCGTTGCACCGGCTTTGTTTAATCAAGTTGTAACCACACTTAATGATGCCAACCTAGGTGCAAGCTATACGGCTTATAGTATGGCTAGGGATAACTTTAAAAGTGCAATTGCCAATGGCACTGCAGTGCCCATTGTTTTACTAGATCTTTTTTATGATGAGTTCCGCCATGATGACACCAACCTTATAAGATACGATACTTTAAGCGAGTCTTTAGTTTTAAATGATCTTAACCAAGATAGTATTTTTTATACTGAGAGCCTTTTTTTAGCGGCAGTACCAGACTCATTTTATGTCGAACTCAGGTTAAAAGCAAAAAACGAATATTCGCACTTTATCCTTAGCACAATAAAGCTACTCTTCTAATTTTCCCTTAATACCTTTGCCGAAAGGTCGATCCATGTCCATCCAAGCGCTCAGTGAGCATTATTTCAAACGCTTTCCCAATTTTCGGGCTCAGTATGCTTGCGCAGATGCGCCATTGGCGGCTTTACGACTAATTATAACCATTCCGCTTTTTAAAGAAAATGCCGAATATATTCTTACCAGCTTAGAAGAATGTACGGTTAATGTTCCCGCGGAAATTGAAGTTCTTGCCATTGTTAATCAAGCAGCCGATCGCCCAGATTTACAAGACTTTCACCAACAGCAAGTGGAGGCTTTAAAAAAGCGATCTCTTAAGAATGGTATTCCCTTGCGGGTGATTAGTGCCTTAGATCTTGATCCGAAACAGGCAGGAGTAGGCTTGGCTCGTAAAATCGCAATGGACGAGGCTTTAGCGCGCTTGGCGCAGATTGGAAAGGATGGCTTAATCGTTGGTTTAGACGGCGATTGTAAGGTTTCTAAAAACTATTTGCAGGAACTGCTTAAAGCCGAACAATCCAATATTAATGCGGCTTCGTTGCACTTTGAACATCCATTAGCAGGTTTAGAAGCGAGGGAGCAAAAGAACATTATCGATTATGAAATTTGGTTGCGTTATTATGCGCGCGCCTTACAGTGGAGTGGCTTTCCTTTTCATTATTTAACCATTGGCAGCAGCATGGCGGTGCGGGCTTCCGCTTACGCTAAGATTGGGGGCATGAATCGCCGCAAGGCAGGCGAAGATTTTTACTTTTTACATAAGCTTATGCCTATGCCCAATTATACTGAATTAAAGGGTTTAACCGTTTTTCCGCAAGCGCGTATCAGCGATCGGGTTCCTTTTGGAACGGGTAGGGCCATGGCGGAAATTGAGGCTGGAAAGAAAGACTTCTCTCAAGTCTATAATGCTTTAATTTTTAATGAGTTAAAATCAATTAATGAAATTAGTAGTCGAGGTAAAGGTGATCTAAAAAGCTTGTCTTTTTGGACCGACTTTTTAGAGCAAGAACCTAAGTTCAAGCAGTCGTTTCAGGCTTTAGTAGAGAGAAGTTCAGAGGCTAGTTTTGCTCAAAACTTTTACTATTGGTGGGACGGATTTAAAGTACTAAAGTTTGTGCACTTTAGGGCCCAAAAGCATCCAACGCAAAACGCATCTGCGGCAGCGGAAATTCTTTTTGGAAAAGTTTTAGTAGGTGTGAACTTGCTTAATTATTTGAAAAGTGATTAAATTGGGGCATTGAATTTCAAGAACTTGAAAGCCCTAAAATACCTTCTTGCTTATAGTTTACCCTTTACAGTAGCCATCGCCTTTATCTTTGAGGGTTGGTTGACTTTTATTCCCCTTATTTATGCTTTTGGCTTTATTCCGGGCGTGGAGCTTTTGCTCAAGGCAGATCCTCATAATTTGGATCAAATTGAAAAGGAAATAAGAAGGGAAGATCGGCTTTATGATTGGCTCTTATACCTTTTGGTACCCTTACAATATTTCTTCTTATTCTGGTTTTTAGTGGTTATTACTGATACTAATGGTAGCATCGAATTTTGGGGGAGAAGCAGTGCGATGGGCATCCTCTGTGGCGTTATCGGCATTAATGTGGGCCACGAATTAGGACATCGTCACAGTAAAGGGGAGCAACTTCTCGCCAAGCTCTTATTATTCAGTAGTTTGTACGGGCATTTCTTCGTAGAGCATAATTACGGGCATCATAAAAGGGTGGCTACCACCGAAGATCCTGCTACGGCAAGGAAAAATGAAATGCTTTATGTTTTTTGGATTCGCAGTATTTTCTTTTCCTATTGGGATGCCTGGAAAATTCAAGGTGATTTTGTAAAATCTTATCTGCGTCAAGCACAGAAGGCGCAACCGCAAATACCGACCTCCGTGCATTGGTTTAAAATACATTTCATCCAGTGGCGCAATGAAATGTTGAATATTCATCTTGCGCAAGCGGCATTGCTAGTATTTATACTTTATGCTTTTGGCGGGATCGGCTTACAAGCCTTTGTTACCGCCGCTTTTTTGGGAATCATTTTATTAGAAACGGTAAATTATATTGAGCATTATGGATTAAAACGCGCGAAAATAAGTCCACGCCGTTATGAAACCGCCAATCCGCAGCACAGTTGGAATTCCGATCACCTTATCGGGAGAATGGTGCTTTTCGAATTAAGTCGTCACAGCGACCATCACGCGCATCCGCACAAGAAATATCAGTTATTGGAACATTTCGACGAAAGTCCACAATTACCCACCGGTTACCCCGGTATGATGCTTTTGGCAAGCATTCCACCTTTATGGTTTGCGGTAATGAATAGGAGGATTCCTCGGTCAAACTGAAGACCAAAGACAAAGACTTAAGGTAACAGAGCTTAAAATTAGGTTCAACCCATCTCAATACTCAAATCTCACTACTAATATCTAACTAGGGTCTCAACGCTTCCCGCTGCTCCTGAATCTTAGGATCTTGGATAAAGTCGTCATATTCTAACAACTTATCTAAAGTACCATTCGGGAAAATCTCAATTACGCGATTGGCAATAGTCTGCGTAAAAGTGTGGTCATGAGACGTGAAAAGCATACTACCTTTATAATCCTGTAAAGAGTTATTCAAGGCCTGAATAGACTCGAGATCTAAGTGGTTAGTAGGCTCATCGAATGTTAATAGGTTCGCCTCTTGTAACATCATGCGCGACATTAAGCAACGCATTTTTTCACCTCCTGATAATACTCGTGCTGATTTTAGTACTTCTTCGCCGGTGAATAACATTTTTCCTAAAAAGCCACGCACATATACCTCATCCTTATTTTCGGAATACTCTCTTAACCAATCGACTAGGTTATCGTCGGTGTCGAAGAAGTGCTGATGCTCATTAGGTAAATAAGCGGTAGTAATGGTCTGACCGAAAGTATAGCTACCCGCTTCAGGTTTACGCACCCCGTTAATAATATCGAAAAGGGCGGTTATGGCCAGACTGTTATCGCTAATTACGGTGATTTTGTCACCGCGATTCATTTTAAAAGAAAGATCCTTAAATAGAAGGGTGCCATCTTCCGAATGAGCGGTAAGACCTTCCACTTCTAAGATTTGGTCGCCCGCTTCGCGCGATTGGTTAAAAATAATGGCGGGATAACGACGACTTGAAGCCGGCATATTATCCAAATTAATTTTATCTAATAGCTTTTTACGACTGGTAGCTTGTCTACTTTTCGAAGCATTGGCCGCAAAGCGCTGAATAAACTCTTGCAGTTCCTTTTTCTTGTCTTCTGCTTTCTTATTGGCTGAAGCTCTCTGTCGCATGGCCAATTGGCTACTTTCGTACCAGAAGGTATAGTTACCCGAATAAAGAGAAATCTTCTTAAAGTCGATATCGGCGATGTGCGTACAAACAGTATCTAAAAAGTGACGGTCATGCGATACAACAATTACCGTATTTTTAAAATTAAGCAAGAAATCTTCTAACCAACCTACTGTTTTAAGGTCTAAGTCGTTGGTAGGCTCATCGAGGATTAAAACATCTGGATTTCCAAAAAGAGCTTGCGCCAGAAGCACCCTCACCTTTTGTGAACCTTCCAAATCTGACATTTTAGAATAGTGGCTGCTTTCGGCTATTCCTAAGCCACTGAGAAGCGAAGCGGCGTCACTTTCAGCATTCCACCCGTCCATTTCCGCAAATTTATCTTCCAGTTCAGAAGCTTTAATGCCATCAGCCTCAGTAAAATCTTCTTTAGCATATAAGGCATCTTTCTCCTTCATCAATTGATAGAGCTCTTTATGACCCATCAAAACAGTGTCTAAGACCTGCTCATTATCAAATCCCGAGTGATTCTGGCTTAAAACCGCCATTCGTTTACCCGGCTCTATACTTACGTTTCCGCTGTTGGGACTAATTTCTCCACTTAAGATTTTCAAGAAGGTAGATTTGCCAGCACCGTTTGCGCCGATCATACCATAGCAAGAATCACCAAAGAATTTTAAGTTAACGTCTTCAAAAAGAACGCGTTTACCAAATTGAAGAGAAACATTATTTACGTTAAGCATAGCCTATTTTTTGAGGCGGCAAATTTAAGGAGAATAATGGGCTTAGCGCTTAATTTAAAGAAGAGAATTTTTAGTTTGAATTAATAATTAGGGCTACTAGTAAATAGAAATCAGCAATTTTGATTTATTTCGTAAGCTCAAAATGATTGAAAAAGTACACTGTCCGCATTGCGCTTGGAAACCAAGCGCTGAAAAACTTTGGCACTGCCTCGAATGCGGCAGCGATATGGATATGTTTAACAATTTAGGCCGCTGTAATAACTGTGGCTACAATCACGATAAAACCTATTGCCCCGAAGAGTATGGTGGTTGCGGTTTAAGTAGCCCGCATTTAGCCTGGTACGGTGAATTTGACCAAGGTTTAAGTGAATTAAATATCATTAGAGGATGAGTCTCGGTGAATCCTTAAAACGCGGTATTTTCAATCGCTACCATAAAAAAATGCCCTTTTTCGAAAGACTGCTTAAAGATCTTAGTCATGGCTTTATTGCTTTGGGCAATTTCTTTAAGAATGGCTTTCAGCGTAAGCGCATACTGGTACACCCGCATTACCCCAGTCGTGGTTCTACTTTATACAAGGCGGCACGTAAGCTTAATTACACTTTAAGCAATAAAGTAGGGAAGAGGCAAGAATTAGCAGTGTATTGGGAATATGCCACCTATCGAGAGGAGTTCCAAGTTTTAGAAAGTCTAGCCCCCAAAATACCGGTTTTAAATCTGCACAGTCGCGATATTAGCAAGGTGGCGGTAGACAGGGCGCATTTGCAGGTCTTTCAATACAATACTTTCGTAGATGCGCAGACCTATGCTGGCAAGATTGTCCAGAAAAATGATGTCAATGCCATTCATGATGGTCAAATTTTACAAGGGCCACTTGCCAAAACCGAGGCAGGCTTTATTTACCAGATTCTGATTGATAATAGCTTTGATGAAAATTGGGTCTTAGATATCCGCGTTCCCATCGTTAAAGGAACCTTAGACTTTGTGTATTTGAAATACCGCGATATTAAGGAGCGCTTTAAAAACACCACGGTGAAAACCGAAGTAAAGCCCATTACGGACATTTTTAATGCGGAAGAGATTCAACTGATCAATCAGTTTTGCCAGACAATGCACCTAGACTACGGTGAATTAGACGTTTTACGCAATAAAGACGATGGCAAAATCTATATCGTGGATGTAAATAATACGCCGCAAGGACCACCTGCTAATACTCCCAAGGAACAAGGGAAAGTGGCAATAGAAAAAATAGGGGAGGCGGTTTTGCGAAGTATCTAGAAGGCTGCGGAATTGGTGTTTTTAGTTAGTAGGATGTGGTTCGGTAGGTGAAGGCTTCTGCCGATTTACCGATTAAACTCTTTAGTGCTAATTTCCAACTTAAGGCCTAAGCCATAATAACTACTCTTGAATCAAAATCTTTTTACTTTGAAGCTGGCCATTCAAAAGCGTATTTATAATATAAAGTCCAGGCATTAGATTTAATTCATTATTGGCACTACTAATTTCATGTAATAATTGGCCTTGTAGGTTGTAGATTTTAAAGGATTGAAGATCCTTCGTACTGGTTCTTATTCGAAAAGCGCTACTAATAACGAATCAGACTAAATTGTAATATGAGTCTTCGTTTATCTGATTCCGGGCTACATTTCATCAAGTCTTCTTGGTTTTAAAACCTAAAACTCTTCTTTAAGCATGACCCCACGGCGAACTCTTTCTCTTCGGTATTAATTTATCGCGGAGTAGAGCAGGCAAATGGTGGGTCCATTGAAGTGCAAATAATGGACTCCAATATTCACGTGTTCACACGCTTGAGCTTAAGAGAGAATGTATCTGCTTTGCAGCAGGCCAATCAGAATGAAGCTTTTAGTCAAATCGCCGAGCGTATTGGTGATTGAAAACTAAAACTACGATGCTGCCAACAGCTTAAACTTTCATAACAGTAATTAAAGTAATATCCATCTTACTTGAGTCAACAAGTTAAATTTAGAGTAATTAATTTTACCGCTGTAAGCGATAAGCCATAGTAAGACCAAGCATTTGTAAAAAAAAATCTCCATTATAAATGAAGACTTCTTAAGTTTGAAAAATATTATTTTCTCGTTATAAAACTGCAAATTAAAAACTATAGTTTAAAGAAACTGATGTGAAAGCAGGACCTATATTAAATTTATAAATGTCTCTTACCTTTACAATCTGTTAAGCCAAGTATTAGGGTAAAATATTTGCCTATTACTAGTGTAATTTTAATTTATATATATTTAAGTAGGATATATGAATTTACGAAAAATTTACTTGTTTCTAAAACAGAAATTATCTGAATAGACATTCAAGCAAATAAATTATGCTTCATCAACAGTTATTGGGGATGGTTTCAATTTTTTATTAGCTTAATGCCATTTGCATTCCCGAGTTTTAATGAATAAGTACCCTTAGCTATATCTTGAATATTAATTTTCCCATCACTATGAATAGTCCCTTTTTTAATTTCCTTTCCAAGTAAATCTAATATTTTAAAATCTACTGTTTGGTTAAGCCCAGAAATCTGTATAAAATCGGAAGACGGATTTGGGAATATTTTAATATTCGATTTTCCGAAATCGTCCAAAGACAATGATCCAGAATCCCAAGTAAAGGCGTCCAAAGATAAGTAATCAGCATTGCCAGTAGTTCGAATGATTATCTTATCTATGTTTTTGTTTGAATTATCCGTTCCACCTTCGGTTGCTAAATCAATAAATGTATATCCATTATTAGGGGTATATGCTGACCCATTTACGATTCCATCACTTTTAATGACCGTAAAAACATTATTACCATTTCTCCTTCCTTCAATAGTTACCGTTGTTGGTGTTCCAGGTCCATTTATATCACGATTAGATACAAATAAGTAAAAACTTTTTATGGTAATATCTACACCATCTGTGGTAGATATTGTAAATGAAGTTCCATCACCACTAAGAATAATATTTCCTGTATTATCTATAAACACATCATCTATTGAGTTTCCATTCCATCCTGCGCCAGAGTAAAAGTAAATACCAAAAGTATCAGCAGATTCACTTGAAATCGTAAACGACTGACCATTGTCTGTAAAAATATTAGATCCTGATATTTCTGATTCAAAATCCTCTGTAGATTGAGCTGAAGTGTACTTACTACTTAATACCAGTAGCAGAGACAAAATAATTGATAAGTAGTTTTTATTCATAATAATCTGTTTTTGGTTGATAGTTAACATACAGAGGTAAATATACATATTATATTAGACCGACTACTTTGGTCAGATTTTATAGTTTCTAGCTTACCGTCGTTTTCAAGCCCATCCAATAAATGTGAAATTCAGGATAATCATTATAGTATGAGAGATGTTTGACTTGGGTCTGATGAAAACCATTGTTTTATTATCCAAAAATGGCATTCATTCAGTTTTAAGCTTAACAAACCAGTCAAAACAGAGGCTTTTTACATGCATTCCAAGGAAATGCAACATAGCTTAAAGTCTTTTTAACAGGTTTAAAGTATCTGCAACATAGTTTTCAGTAGGCCGGAGTAAGGGCCAGTAGTTTAGCTGAAAATTATAAACAATGAATAAGTCTAAAACATTTCGATCCTTAGTAGTAATGATGGCTTTAACGGTTCTATGGTCATGTGAACCCGACCCTAAACCAGAACCACCCGTAATAGGAACTGACATCTACGTAGATATCGATTGTGCCGAACGAATCCCAAAAACTGGATATAGCCATCAAACATATTTTCAAGGCTCCTATTATTTATTATCCGATCAGTTTAAAAACTTTGATCAGGCGCGTCAAGCAGCAGCTTCATTAGGCGGGTATTTGGTGACCATTCAGTCACAGGCCGAAAATCAGGTGGTTCAAACCCTACTAGATAATGCTAGCAGGCCTTGTGCCTTAATAGGTTTATCAGATCACTTAGTTGAAGAAACTCACCGCTGGCTTAATGGTGAAGTCGTTTTTTATACCAATTGGCAAAACCTAGAGCCTAACAATCAGGCCTATGGTTATTGTGCCAACTCTTACAATCCACAGTGTGAAGAAGATGCAGTAACTATTGCATCAAAAAGACATTTACAGCCTGGTGGTTGGAACGATGTGCCCAGAAGCTTGACTTATCCATTCGTGATTGAAATCGACTGTGAAATGGCACAGATGTAATAGCCTTAGCATAAATCTTTTAGAAATACCACAAACACAATTATCATTTAAAAATTACCATTATGAAAACTATTATTCAATCTTGGACTTGTAGTCTGGCTCTAATCTTAACACTAGGTTCACTATCTGCCCAAAACGTCAAGCATATTGATACTCTGCGAATGAATTTGCAGGCAATTGTTGATCAAGCTAGCGCTAACTACGGTATGGAGGGCATCGAATTCTCCCTTATTTTCGACGATCAATGGGGTCCTGAAACATTTTACAGCGGCATTCGGGCACCAGGTATTCCAGTAGATACGGCTAAGCCTTGGCATTTTGCCCAAGCAGTAGGCGGTTATCTTAATTATATAGCCTTAAAACTGATTGAAGAGGGTAAGATGTCTCTAAATGATAGTATTGGTGCACATATGGACGTTGCTGTAATGGGTTTAGATGGCAGTATAAGTGTGCGTCAGTTACTCCGTCATACTTCTGTCCTGAATGAGTTCTGGGGCAACAGTGCGGCTGGTTCTTGCTTTAATGATATCTGGTTACTGAACCCTACACAGTTAGGTTGTCCTCAAGATCTATTAAGCTGTTTACCAGCTAATAAAGCCAACCCCGGCAACTTTGATCGCAATAATACCAATCTCTTGGTTCTGCAGTTTTTAATCGATTCGGTATCTGGTCAATCTTATGAAGCTGAGATTCAAAATCGCATTTTCACCCCAATGGGTATGACGAAATCGTATTTGAGTTCCTGTAAGGCGGTAACTATCGACTCGATAAATGGCATCTGGCAGGGCACAAATTATGCAAATAATCGTTCTTATCTGCGCTACTTTAGCACTAATGGAGGAAACCGTGGCTTAATAGCGAAGTCATATGAAGTAGTGAAATTCTATCGAGCATTATTTCAAGGTCAACTTTTAGGCTCAGCTGCAATGGATAGCATTAAGGCTATTATTCCTGGCTCGGCTCAGCCTCAGGGTTCTTACAGTTGCGCCAGCAGTATAATGGGTTATTCAGGTTACAATACAGATATTGTAGAGGTTATTGATTCGCAAGGCGATACGACTTGGCTTTATGGTAAAGGAGGGGCAGGTATGAACGGTCATTTAACGCTACATATACCCACGAAGGATTACACTATTTCTTTTGCACATAACGATCGTTCTAGTTTATTAGGTCAGCGTAATTTGGCGATGGACCTATTCTGTTACCTTAATGCCATAGACACCGTAATTACTAGCTCCGTAGGGATTGTCAAAAATGAGATTCAGAACTTAGCCGTATATCCCAACCCAGCACGAGACTTTGTGAAGTTAGATTTGCCCAACTTGGGGAAAAAATATCAATTGAGTTTATACAGCTTAAGCGGGCAAGTAATCATACAAAAAGAGCAATTTAGTAGCGATCAATTGTCTGTTAGCGAACTTCCTCAAGGAGTTTATCTCTTGCGCTTAAAAGCAGATGATGCTGTTTATCAGGCTCGTTTTATGAAAACCGCTTTTTAAATATTAGTCGCTTACACGAATTGACACCTTACCTTAAGTATAGGCTTTCGGTAGGGTGTTTTTTTATGCATTGCAGAATGGATTGTATGACTAGATACTCAGGGCCTAGTCTTGCTCCCTTAATTATTTCCTATTTTTAGCGACTCACTATGATGAACAGAGTTAAATGAAGAAATCCACCCTCCTTATTTTATTAGTCTTTGTTGGGATATCCAATGCTTGGGCCCAAGATGACATTTTAGAGAAACTATCCAAAATTGCAATAATTGAAGAAAAAGTGATGATGCCGATGCGGGACGGGAAGCATCTAGCCACCGATATTTACCGTCCTAAAACCGATGCTCCAGTACCTATCATTTTTTCAAGAACTCCCTATAATTTCAACTCATGGGGTGATGGCAAGCAGCGCACAAGTACGGCTCTTAGAGCTTATGAAGCGGTAAAAAGAGGCTATGCTTATGTGGTGCAAAATGAACGTGGCCGTTACTATTCAGAAGGGGAATGGGATATCCTAGGTGTTCCTCTCACGGATGGATATGATGCCTTCAGCTGGATGAAAGATCAAACTTGGTCTAATGGGAAAATAGGCACCTATGGTTGCTCATCTACCGCCGAGTGGCAAATGGCTGTAGCGGCGTTAGATCACCCCGCTCATGCTGCCATGGTACCGCAAGGTTATGGTGCTGGTGTTGGCACAGTAGGCGACTATTATGAACAAGGTAATTGGTATCGCGGTGGAGTAGAGCAGATGCTGTTTTTCGCATGGTTATACGGGGTAGAGCATGATAAATTTAAACCGCGTATTCCGGAAGGAGCAACACAGGAGGACTTGATTCGGATTTCACGCTTTTACGATTTAGCGCCAGAGAATCCTCCTGTGGATATGGCAGAAGCGCTTAAACATTTGCCCATTCAGGATATTTTACAAAATATTCACGGCAAGCGCGAGATTTTTGATAAAATGGTGCGCCGTAAACCCAATGATTCTGCATGGTTTGAGGGAGGCTTATACCACGAAAACATGGAGATTAAGGTGCCTAGTTTTTGGTTTGCCTCCTGGTACGATGTATCGATTGGTCCAAACTTGGCCCTATTTAACCACGTGCGTCAATCTAAAGATCCTACAGTTGCCGATAACCAATACTTAGTGATTGCCCCAACTTTACACTGCAGCTATACGCGCGCTACCGAAAATACCTTGGTGGGAGAGCGCAGTGTGGGAGATGCTCGTTTAAACTATCAAGAGCAGATCTATGCTTGGTTTGACCTCTGGTTAAAGGACGAAAAGAACGATTTTAAGGATAAGACTCCCCGAGTGCAGTATTATACCATGGGTATAAATAAATGGCAAGCAGCCGAAGCATGGCCGCCTTTAAATGCCGAGATGACGACCTTTTACTTAAACAGTGGTGGCGCAGCTAATAGCTTGGCTGGAGATGGTCGTTTGGATAATTCTATGCCCAGAGAAGACAAGCCAGATTCCTTCACCTACGATCCCATGGATCCTGTACAATCTTATGGCGGAAATGTATGTTGTACAGGGAATGCTGTAAAGGGCGGTGCCTTTGATCAACAGATTATGGAGGAAAGAGAGGATATTCTGGTGTACACTTCGGAATTATTGAATGAAGGAATAGAAGTTTCTGGCTTTATTGAAGCGAGTATATTTATTTCTTCTGATGCTAAGGATACGGATTTCACTATCAAATTAATTGATGTATACCCTGACGGAAGAGCTTATAATTTAGATGAAACGATTCAAAGAGTGCGTTATCGGGAAGGTTATGATAAAGAAGTCTTTATGGAAGAAGGGAAGGTTTATCAATTGGATTTCTCACCGCTCGCCACCAGTAATTACTTTGAAAAGGGCCATCGGATTCGCATTGAAATTTCGAGTAGTAACTTTCCGCGTTTCGCCCGAAACTTAAATACCGGTGGCAATAACTACGATGAATCGGAGGCTGTTGTGGCGCATAATAAGGTGCATCACTCCCAAGAATATCCTTCAGTGATTAAACTGCCTATTGTTAAGTAAAATCATAGTTCTAAGGTTTTTAAGGAGCTTTGTGATACTCTAATAGTATTGAGCTGATTATTTTAAATTATTTTCCACTGCACATTCTAAACTGTGAAGCAATTTACTCGAGTCAATATTTTTTGCATTCTTTTTCTTTTAGTTTCCTTTTCTCTTCGCGCTCAAGAAATCGTGATTCAGCCAGAATACAAAGAGCTAAGCCGCTCGCAGTGGCGTAAATTGCTACTTAATGATAGAGATCCTAAGGTGATAGATTTTATTTCCCGATCAAAAAGCAAGCGTTTCACTGGTAAAATTCTTTTGGGTCTGGGAACCTTAGGCTTAGTGACCGGGGTAAGTTTAACTACTTTTATTCCCTCAAGTTTAAGTCTAACCGAAGAAATGGGGAAATCCTATATAGGCTTAATCACCACGGCAGCGTCAGGTGGAGTACTTTTAAGTTCTGGCCTCTTTTTTTGGCGAGCAGAGTATCTTTTTCAAAAGGCAAAATCTAATCACTTACAACATTTAACAGTGCAATTAGGCTTCTCCACTACACAAGGAGTGCCCTGCTTGTCTTTTAAGTGGCATTTTTAACTTTTAATTAGCTGCATTTCTAGTGTTTATTGTGGACACCTCCAGAAATAGCCTAGTGTAACTTAAATCCAAGAATCGTAAATGCCATCATTTTCTAAAGACAAAATCAAAGAGGAGTTTATTGAAGCAGTCAATAAAGGCATGCCCGAGCTATTTCTGCCTTATATTTTGAGTCCAGAAGTTAGCTTTGGTGATCTCGAGCCCAGCGCTGGCTATGAATATTTTCGTGATTTCCTGAGCTCTTTAAAAGAAGAATCCCCAGAGACGTGGCATTGCCGTATAAAAGATATTAGTGAAATCAAGCAGGAGCTATCCTTTTACGATCAGAAGCATAAGCATCCGCGTTTAAGCGTGTATGTAACACTAGGGGAGAAGCTGGTTTTTGATATTATGCCTTTTTAAAGAAACTTGAAGACGTGAAATTTTACCTCTGAATAAGTTCACACAAATTACTACAGATGAAAAAGCATCCGTTTAGAAGAAATGTGATGCATCAAAATGAAAAAAATGTATCGATAATGTATCGGTAGTAAATAAAAAACCCTTGCTAATCCAATGACTAACAAGGGTTTTATCTTTTTTAGATGTGCCCAGAACAGGACTTGAACCTGCACGACCTTACGATCACCACCCCCTCAAGGTGGCGCGTCTACCAATTCCGCCACCTGGGCAATTATCAGAACAGAGAACTTAAATGTGAGATAAGAGACCTTGGCCTTCATATCACTTGATCTTTGTACTATCAAAAAAAGCCCTGTTTAGGGCTTTTTTTTGGTGACTCAGCAGGGGCTCGAACCCTGGACCCTCTCCTTAAAAGGGAGATGCTCTGCCAGCTGAGCTACTGAGTCGTTGACCCCTCATCGTTTTGGGGCTGCAAATATAAAGAGTTAAAACTTGTACCACCAAAGAAAACTAGAAAAAATATTGATGTTTTTTTTCACCCGTCTAGCCCTCAGAATGCACTACTTTTGTTCTCAGTATTTTACAGCTATGAAAATTGTTTTAATTGGCTACATGGCCAGCGGAAAATCGTCCTTGGCAAGGGATATATCGGTAGCATGGAGCCTGAAATTATTGGATCTCGACCAAATAATTGAAAAAGAAGAGGGTAATTCTATTAGTGAAATCATCTTCAATAAAGGGGAGCTTTATTTCCGAAAAAAGGAAAGAGCGATGCTGGAAGTTCTCTTAGAAGAGGATAATTTTGTTTTGGCTACGGGTGGAGGCACACCATGTTACTACGATAATATGACTTTGATTAACTCCAAAGCCGCGAGTTTCTATTTGAAACACAATATTCCCATTTTATTTGATCGCTTGTTGAAAGATCGCAGAGAGCGTCCTTTATTGGCTCATCTAAAAGATGAAGATTTAAAAGAGTACATCGCTAAACATCTATTTGAACGCAGCGTTTATTATGAGCAGGCTATTTTTACGCTCGATTCTAAGCTGGCAAGAGAAGGAGCCTACCTTAGTGAAATGCAAAAACTATTAAAAGACTAATATGCACAATACTTTAGCACAGCTAATTGCTGAGCGCAGAACCGTTAAACCAGATACTTTTACGGGAGAAATCATTCCTGATACGCAGATTAAAGAAATTTTAGAGCAGGCCAATTGGGCTCCAACCCATGGCTATACGGAGCCTTGGCGCTTTGTGGTATACCAAGGCGAGGCATTAAAGTCTTTAGGTCGTTTTATGGCCGATTATGATCAACCAAATAAAGAGGCTGAAGACTTTAACGAGATTCGCTACAACAAGCTCTTAGAAAAGCCCTTATTATCATCCCATGTTATTGGCATTGCCATGAAGCCGAACTCCAATCCTAAAATTCCTGAAATAGAGGAGAGCTGCGCCGTAGCGATGGCCGTACAAAACATGTGGCTTTATATTCATAGTTTAGGTTATGGTGCAATTTGGAGCACTCCTGGTTTCGCCTTTAGCGATGCTTTCCGCGATTTTATGCAATTTGATGCAGCGCATAAGTCTATGGGCCTATTATATATTGGTAAGCCTAGCAAAACGAATCCTGTAGGACGAAGATTGAGTTCGATCGAGAACAAAGTACGCTGGGAGTCGTAATTTATTTTGATAAGTTAACCTATAACAATAGGTTAGGCCACTTAATAAAGCAAAAAAAAACCTTAAGTCTAGGCTTAAGGTTTTTTTTTGACTGGTCGTTTTCGGTTTAATTATCTAGAACCCCAGCAGCAGCTTTTAATTTAGCGCGTACAGAGTTTACTTTAGATTCTAATTCTACCTGTTTCATTTGCGCATCAATGTATTTTAATTCGCGGGAATTAATAAGGAATAAAGAGCTTTCTCCGTTTCGGAATTTATTATTCTCCGCCTCTAAAAGTCTACGGTAATTAGTAACCATAGAACGAGTTTCAATAAGCTGAGTCTGACTTAATAGTAACTCCTGTTCCAAAGCTTGCACCTTGTTTTGTAGGCTCACCCGCTTTAATTCGAGCTCTAGATTATTCTCTTCTATTTTAACCTTAGTCTTCATTAAATCACCCCTCGCTTTACGCACAAATATGGGGAAAGTAGCTTTTAAGCCCCAATTGTAGTTATCGGGTGAATATTGCGCGAAAAAGTCGTTCGGCGCAGGCTGGTTGAGAAACTTATAGTTTAAATCTAATTGCGGTTTTAGGGATTCAGCCTTCAATCTGCGCTCAATATCCAAGCCTTCTAGCTTTAAGCGATAAAAGTTTAGACTAGGATGCTGCTCGAACCAATTTTCTGGGAGGATATTTAATATGGCCCCTTCACTTAACTCAGGCTTGGAATTCGCTTGAAGGTTTAGAGGTAAAACACCATCCAACCAAAGGTAGGTCGCTAATTCGTTGCGCTTTTGAATAAAAAGCGCTTCTGCTTTACGCAGGCGAATAGAGAGATCTTGCACTTGAATAGCCGATTCGAGCGTGTCCACCATGGATTTTTCACCTATAATCGCCTGCCTTTTAATACTTTTAAACCTAAATTCTGCGGCATCTAAAGCCTGATTAATTATCGCCATCTCGCGATAAGCTTCATACCACTGCCAATAGCTCGTTAAAGCCTTTTCCAATAAATCATTGAGGGCTAAGTCGACTTCAAACTCGGCTGATTCTTGCAGAATACGCGCTTGTTTTAACATAGCGCGCCTTTCGTCCATCAATAAGCCTTGTCCCAAGGTAATCGAAACATCAGCATACCATAAACCGCTGCCCGGAACAGTATTCTGATTATTTAAATAAATACCATCGTTTAACTCGTAACCGGCTTTCGCTTTCAAACCAAACCAGGCTGGAAATTCAATTCCCGAGTTTTGCAATTGATAATAATCCTTTTCGCTAAACTGCTTTTGGTTGATATCACTAAAGAGCTTTGGGTCGAAAGCACCGCTCGCTTTAAGGCGTTCGGCTTTCGCTTGTCTTTTAATTAGCTCCGCTTGCAAAGCTACCGGATGATGTCTCTTTACGATAGCAACAAAGGTATCAACCGATAAAACAGTAGAATCGATGCTTTGTGCTTGCGCATCTGGCCACAGCCAAAAAAGCCCAATTATTAATAGAAAGTAATTACTTTTTCTTCTCATTAGAGCTCTTGTCTTTAGACTGATCTTTTGAGTTTTCAGGAATGTAGAAGTCTGCCGGGAAACCGTTAATCTGACGCCAAATCTCATACCAAATAGGCACATCGTTTAGGAGGGCGAAGGTTTTTACACCAGCACCAACTCGCACACCTTCAGGCCAAGACTCTTGCTCTGGATCGGGAGATACTAAAATGCGGTAAAGTCCATTCGCACTGGTGAAGTTATCGATGGCCACAATTCTTCCGCCAAAAGTACCTACCGAAACACCAGGCCAACCACTAAAGAAAATGGCAGGCCAACCGTCAAACTGCAAGCGTACTTCTTCGCCCACGTGCATGAGAGGATAGTTTAATGGGCGAACATACATTTCAATGGCCAAATCGTAATCGGCGGGCATAATAGTTAAGATATCTTCTCCTTCTTTTACGGTTTCACCAATACCAGTTTTAATGGCCTGAGTAATATAGCCATCTTGAGGAGCGGTTATATAATAATTACTAGTGCGGATAGCATAATTAGAATACTGATTCTCCATTTTACTAACCTCGGCATCAGTTCCATACATGGCTGATAGGGTAGAGAAACGTTCACTTTCTGCCTTGGCGATTTTGGTATCGTAATCGGCATTAATCGAATTAAGTTCCACCTTGGAATTGATTAACTCGTTACGAGTTGCTAATAGTTTACTTTCCGCAGAAATACGTTTGGAGCTTGTTTCCTGTAATTTCTGACGACGTTTTTCTAAATCAGTCCGCGAATAGAGGCCATCATTAAAAAGAGTGTCCATACGCTGCATCTGCGCCATTGCAAAAATCTCGTCGGTTTTCGCAGCAATAAAATCCATGCTATCAGCTACCACCTTTAAGCGGAAAATTTCAATTTTATTAACTGCTTGCTGCAATTTTAGACGTTTATTTTCTTTGAGCGCATCTACCTGAGTGGCCAAAGAAGCCGCTTTTTGACTGTAATTTTCACTAGAAGACTGCTTGGCTTTAATCTGTGCTCCCGTACGCTCTAGCAAACGCGGATCAAAATATTCATTTTTAGTTTCCGAAATAAAGAGTAGGGTATCGCCTTTGCGTACAAACTGGCCTTCTTTAATATGCCATTCTTCGATTCGGCCACCAATAACAGATTGCAAGGTTTGCGGTCTTTTATCGGGTTGTAAACTGGTTACAAAACCCTTACTCATAACGTTTTGCGTCCATGGCAAAAAGAGGGCTGCAAATAAAATAGCCAAGGCTATTAGGTAAAGTCTCTTTCTACTACGATGGTGTTTAGCCTCATCTAAAAAAACACGGAGGCTGGAATATTTGCGATTGTCAACCTTGCTCTCAACAGAGTTTTTAGGCGATATATTTAACATGGTAAATCGTTTTTAAGGTCCGCGTATGTTCCTTCTTTAATAATTTGACCTTTTTGCAAGAGGTAAATGTGATCCATGCGTTCTAAAGAAGCGGCATTATTGGTGGCCATTACTACCGACTGCCCGCAATCGAAGCATAAATAATCGAGCCACTTATCGCGGGTTTCTTGGCTTACATCAAACCAATTGTCTTCTAATAGGAGTAAGCTATGCGTACCAGCCAAGCTTCGCGCCATTAATATACGGTTACGGGTGCTACTGGCTAAACCTAAGCCTGAAGTTTGTAATTGAGTAAACATTCCATTGGGTAAGTCTTCCACAAAATCTTTTAATCCCACTAAATCTAAAAGTTTAGAAACGTCTTCATTACTAACACTTTCGCGACGAAGTGAGATATTCTCTAAGATGGAAGATCCAAAAATTTCTTCCTGCCGAAGGTTATCGCCAATTAAGCTGCGTAGATTTTCTAAGCGTACTTTATTATAAGGAATGCCATTATAAAGAAGACTGCCTTCATAATTGTCAAACAAGCCAGCAATAAGCTGCAATAGTGAGGATTTGCCCGCAGACATATCGCCGGCGATACCAATCTTTTTACCGTGCTCAATTTCCAAGTTGATGTCCTTGAGAATTTCGTGACCCCATTGTGGCGATTTCAAATTGATGTTTTTAAGCTTAATGTTAAGCTTCTCACCGTTTTTAAGTTCAATTTGATCGCTTTCATCCTGATTTTCTAGTTCGAGATCAGTAACCGCCCCTAATTTTTCAAGACCAGTTAAAACGTCATAAATTGTTTCAATGCTATAAACCAGTTTTTCTACCGAGCTGATAATCTGAACAATCACAATCTCAGCCGCTACAAACTGACCAATATTCATTTGCTGATCAAAAACCAATAAACCACCTAACAGTAGTAAACCGCCAGCAATAAATACCTTAAAGAAGATTAGAGATGAATATTGGCGAATTAAAACCGAGAAATGCGCCCGGCGGGTTCTTAGATATTTACCGCTCAAAAGGTCGGTTTGCTCCATAGGCAGATCTGTTTTACCCGCCATTTTGAAGGTTGAAAGGTTGCGAGCCAATTCTTCTAGCCAACTAACTACTTCGTATTTATGTTTACTTTCCTCAAGACTGGTTTCCAGACCTTTACCCGATGTTACTCGGAAGAAGACTAAAAGTAAGAATATTAAAAAGAAGCCAAATGCAATGAAGAAAGGGTGGTAGATGGAGAGTAAAATCAATCCGAAAACGATCTGTAAACTTGCTACCGAGAAATCGAAGAGTAATTTATATAAACCCTTTTGTACCGTTATTACATCAAAAAAGCGATTTACCAATTCGGGCAAATAATAATCCTTTAATCCAGAAAGCTTAAGGCGAGGAATGCGATAGGCAAATTCTAAAGAAGCATTGACAAAAAGGCGCTGTTGGATGCGTTCTGCTACGCTCAGCTGGAAAATTTGAAAAACTCCCGCTAGGGCTAAACCTATTAATACGATGATAACTAAAACAGCCCACGATGTAGAGCTACTACCGCTTTGTATCAGGTTAATAATAGACTGTATCCCCAAGGGAATAGAGAGGGACAAGAGTCCATTAAAAATCGCATAGATGTAAATATTGCCAATATCCTTCTTTTCGCTAACTAGTAAACTAATAAAGCGTTTTAGTGGCATTTTGGGATCTTTACTTGCCATAGTTAATCATACTTAGGGTCATTGTTTTAAAATAACTAATTACTTGCTCATCGTCTTTACCGATATCAGTAATAGATGGCAAATGGCTGCCGAAAAATTTTTGCATATGATTGGTTTCCAATAGAGTGGAGGCCAAAGTTTTAGGATGAGGATAATCTGGGTTTATGGTTTGGATAATAATAACGATGCGTTCTACCAAGTTTTTATAAGACTTAAAAAAACCATCTTTATTTTCCTGCTCTATTTCTTTAGTTAAGAAAGCTTTGGAAGACTCCGAAATTACAATGCGTTGCAACAACTCTTCATTAATATGTGAGAAGTTTTGATCTTGTTTTACTGTTTCGCAAATAGCACAAATGGCATTTTCCAATTGTTTTTGAGCTAACTCAACATTAGCAGTGGCAAAAACCACTTTATACTCTAACCAGCCCCAATACCAGGAAGTTAAATAGAGTAGAAGCTTGTGCTTGTTCTCGAAATAGCGATAAATAGTACTCTCGGGCGAACCAATTTCTAAACCTAACTTTTTAAAAGTGAAGTTCTCGAAACCCAAAGATTCAATTAAAATAATGCTGTGGGTGAGTATCCTTTTACCTAAGTCGCTGGAGTCGGGATCTTTAACAAAAAGTTTCTCCGGAATCTGTAATTTGAGGTTGCCTAAAAGTGAATGCATATTCTATAATTTCTAAAAACGCAAAAGTAATAGTTTTACTATTACAAATGCAAGAATTACCTCTTGTTTAGTGAGTAATTTTAAAGGGGACTATTCGAGCCATATTCTCCTGGTCAAAAAATCAGAAATGTTGAAGTATGCTTGTTAAATGTAGTCTTTTGTAATAGAGTCGACTTTATTATTTTTCCAAAAATTATTAGTGTCAGAATTCAAATTCACCTTAAATAATTACTTTGGTGGCCCATCAATAAATTTCTATGGATCTATTTAGTATCATCTCTTCCATTACCTTTCTAGCCGCGGTTTTCGCCTATTTTAATACCCGGTTTTTAAAGCTACCATTCACAATTGGCTTAATGGTTATGGCTTTGATTTTCACCATAATACTGCTAATTTTAGGCTCCTTTATACCCGATCTGCTGAGTGAAGCGAAAGCGGTGGTGCACGAATTAGATTTTAAATCGCTTTTACTGGATGTAATGCTTAGCTTCTTGCTTTTTGCAGGGGCTTTGCACACCAAATTGGATTTACTAAAAGTAAATCGCGGGCCCATTTTAATGCTTGCCACCTTAGGAGTGCTCATATCAGCCTTGTTAGTTGGTTTTGCTATTTATTATTTGCTGATACTCTTTAATTACCCTGTCGATTTAATTTACTGTTTCCTTTTTGGTTCGCTGATAGCACCCACCGACCCTATAGCGGTATTGGGTATTTTAAAGCAAATAGGAGCTCCTAAAAATCTGGAAACCAAAATTGTAGGGGAGTCGTTATTTAATGATGGGGTAGGGGTTGTTGTATTCTTAGTGCTCCTTTCTATTGCTCGTGAAGGTTTAGATCAAATTTCGGCGGTAGATATTGCCACTCTTTTTGCCGAAGAAATTATTGGCGGCGTACTTTTAGGTTTGGCCTTTGGTTATGTCGCTTTTCAGCTGATGCGTTCTATCGATCATTACGAAACAGAGGTGATAATTACAATCGCCTTGGTGATGGGAGTTTACAGTCTCGCTAGTCATTTACATTTTAGTGGCCCATTAGCCGTAGTGGTAGCGGGACTTTTAGTGGGAAATAAATCGCCTAAAGAGGCCTGGAGTAAAACGTCGCAACTTTATATTGATAAGTTTTGGGAGCTTTTAGATGTGTTTTTAAACGCCATTCTCTTCGTGCTCATCGGCTTAGAAATGCTTATTGTTGAACTCAATGGATTTTACCTGCTCATTGGCTTAATTGCCATTCCTATTGGCCTGGCCGCGCGCTATATCGCGGTTTCAGGACCGGTATTAATCTTTAAAAAACATCTTGATTTCGCACCTAAAACAGCTTTTCTTTTAACCTGGGGAGGTTTACGCGGTGGCATTTCCATTGCTTTGGCTTTAAGTTTAGATGAAAGTATGCAACGGGAACTCTTCCTTACTACCACTTATGTGGTGGTGGTTTTTTCGATTATCGTGCAAGGTTTGAGTATTGGTAAAGTTTATAAGAAGGTATTGGCTTCTGAAGCCTCCTAGGTTCAGATCTATTATTGTAGTCTAAAGAATTTTTGGCTGCCTTTCGGTAGATGCGCTTGAAAATCAAATAATCTGAATTTTAAGCAATTTTTCGTGCTAAATTATCAGATGATCGTTAAGTCGTCTCAGCTAATAAATGGAAATCTTAAAAAGGTTAAATTCTATTCTATTGATAATTAACAATTTGGAAGATTATTTCAGTTTAAATAGGCATCTCGCGAAAGCCAAAGGGACTGCTTGCAGAGCGATTTGTCATGCTTACCTTTGTCAACTATTTTCTTAAATTATGGAGATTGTAATTGCCGGGGCTGGGGCGGTAGGAACTCACTTAGCTACTTGGCTATCGAGCGAGTCGCATGATATTACCATCATCGATCACGACCAAGACACTTTAGTAAATATTGATTCGCATATTGATGCGATAACTTTATCGGGTGAAGTGACGGATTTTGATGTTTTAATGCGCGCCAAAGTTCACACGGCCGATCTTTTTATTTCCGTTACTTCCGTAGAAGAGGCAAATATTTTAAGTGCGATCTATGCCAAGAAATTGGGGGCAAAAAAGACCATTGCCCGCATTAGCCAAATGCAATACCTGACGGATGAAGACACTTTAAATATTCGTGAATTTGGTATCGACGAACTTATTTCACCCGAGTCTTTAGCGGCCCGAGAGGTTCGTCATTTAATCAATACCAACGCGGCTTCGGAATCAATTGAATTTGAAAATGGTAAGATAACTTTACTCGGTCTCGACATTGATAAAGACGCTGATATAGTAGGGAAGTCTATGGCAGAAGTTGCCAAACTTAGCACCAAACGCGATTATGTGGTGGTGGCTATTCGACGAGAAAACAATACCATTATTCCCAAAGGAGATACAGTGGTAGAAGCGGGCGATCACCTCTTTGTAATTACCCATGCCGATGGTATGGAACAAGTTTTAGAAGTAACGGGCCGCCGTAAGATTGCCATTAAAGATATTATTGTAGTTGGGGGAAGTAGAACGGGAATGCACCTGGCCCGCAAGCTGGGTAAGAAATTTCACGTTAAGCTAATTGAGCAAAATGCCGAAAAAGCCGATAAAATTGCTTCCATGTTCCCCGAAATAATGGTGCTTAATTTTGACGGTACCGATGTAGAAAAGCTAGAAGAAGAAGGCCTTAAAAATGCCGATGTTCTGGTGGCTGTTACAGGAAACTCCGAAACTAATGTGCTTACTTGTTTAGTAGCCAAAGATCGAGGGGTGAAGAAAACCATTGCCATGGTTGAAAATATCGAATACCTCGCTCTTACCCAAAGTATTGGTATTGATTCCCTTATCAATAAAAAATTAGCGGCGGCGAATTTTATTTATCGCTATATCCGCCGCGGCGATTTCGTTACCCTTTCTACCATACATGGCATTGATTCGGAAGTGATGGAATTTAATGTAACCTCTAAATGTAAGGTTACCCAAAAAGCCATTAAAGATTTAGATTTGCCCAAAGGTGCCATTATCGGCGGAATTATTCGCGATGGAGAAGGTCTAATTCCCACTGGGGATTTTGAAATTCAGCCTTTGGATAAAGTAGTGGTTTTCGCCAAAACAGAATGTGCTAAAAAAGTTGGCCGTTATTTTCGTTAGCTATGTATCGCTTTAATTACAAAATGATTGCTGCCACCATTGGCGCCTTATTATTAATAGTTTCATTAATGATGCTGGTAATAATGTGTGTGGCGATATATTTTCATGAAGATTGGGCCTCCATGTTTTTAGCTAGTGGTATTACTGCGGCTTTTGGCTTTGGTTTGTACACCATTAATTTTGGAAATCGATTAAAAGACGTTACTAAACGCGATGGTTTTTTAATTGTCGCCTTAGGCTGGGTTTCCATGTCTCTCTTAGGAAGTCTTCCATTTTTATTTAGCGGCAGCATTCCCCTTGTGATCGATGCAATTTTCGAAACCGTTAGTGGCTTTAGCACGACGGGGGCAACTATTCTTACCGATATTGAGAGTCAACCGCATTTTATTCTCGCTTGGCGAAGTATGACGCACTGGATTGGCGGTATGGGAATTATTGTTTTAACCGTGGCCATTTTACCGCTTTTAGGAGTAGGAGGAATGCAGCTTTTTAATGCCGAGGCCCCGGGACTAAGTCCTGATAAATTGCACCCACGCATTACGGGCACCGCTAAGCGTTTGTGGCTCTTATATTTAATTCTAACTCTCGCCGAAAGCATTGCCCTTTATGTAGCGGGAATGGACTTATTTGACGCGGTAAACCATGCGATGGCTACAATGGCTACAGGCGGATTCTCTACGAAAAATGCCAGTATCGCCTATTATGCCAGTCCGGCCATTCACTATGTAATTCTCTTTTTCATGTTTTTAGCTGGGGTGAATTTCACCATGCTTTTTTTCGGATTTACCGGTAAGTTTAAAAATATTCTTGCCAATGAAGAATTAAAGGTCTACACCTTTAACACTCTTATTTTCGGAACTATTATTGCCGCAGTTTTGGTCTTAGTGCAAGGCACTCCAGTGGAAGAGGCCTTTCGAAATAGCTTTTTTACGGTCGTTTCTATCATGACTACCACTGGTTTTGTAACCGACAACTATTTACTTTGGCCTAACTTTTTGATTTTCATCGTATTTATACTTTTCTTTTCCGGTGGTTCTACTGGTAGTACTGCAGGAGGAGTAAAAATAATGCGTCACATCATTCTTATTAAAAACAGCTTTTTAGAGCTCAAAAGGCAGATACATCCCAATGCGATTATTCCCGTTCGTTTTAACGGACGGGCCGTGCCACAGAACATTACTAATACCGTTTCGGGCTTTGTTCTAATCTGGCTAATTGTCTTTTTAATTGGCGCCTTTGTAATGTCTATGTTCGGTCTAGACTTCATGTCTGCCGTGGGATCGGTTACAGCCACCTTGGGTAATATTGGTCCGGGCTTAGGCTCGGTAGGACCAGTGGACAATTTTGCGCATATTCCACCAGGCGGTAAGCTTTTCTTAAGCTTTCTGATGCTTTTGGGTAGACTAGAGCTCTTTACGGTACTAATATTATTTATGCCCTTCTTTTGGCAGAAACGCTAGAGTAAGGCTTTAATCGCTTCAAAAAATCCGAGGTTTTCATTCTTTTCTTTTAAGACTAAGAGAGGAATGCTGCGATTTATTTCCATCAGTTCTCGTGCAAAGGATCCCAATAGTATTGAAGCTGAGGCGTTTCGGCCTTTGGAGCTAAGTACCATTAAATCGGCCCCAATATGGCGAGCCCGCGCCAAACATTGTTCCTCCATATTGCCTTCGTTCTCGTCGAATTCACATTTTAAACTATCTCTGAGATGGTGTTTTTTCTTTAAATCCTCCCACTGTTGATAGCTGTGTAATTTTACCGCTCTTCTTAATTCTACAGTACTGCTGCCGTTTTTTAAATAGCCCGATGCATAGCTGTAGTAATGAATACATCGTAAGTCGGCTAAAAACTCCTGTGCTAAAGCGTCGGCAAATAGTATGGTTTTAAGAGACTGGTCACTGAAGTCGGTCGGAATAACTATTTCGTGGACTTCAGGCAAAGTGGTTTCCGGAACTAGTAAAATAGAGCAAGGGCCTTGTTCTGTTAGGCGACTAGACAAATGCTTATGGCGATCTTTTTCCGCCTTTCGACCCATTACCAAAAGGTCTACATTTTTTATATGCGCGCAATGCAGGATTTCTTCATAAACGTGGCCTTCGCGCATACTGAAATGACAATCGGTCTTTTCCAAGTCAAAAAACTCTGCCACAGATTTACGCATCTGATCTTCAATATTTTCATCGATCGGTGCAAGTAAATCAGCGTACTCTTCTTGAATAGAACTCGGTAATTCGAGATTATGCTCCACATGCAGAAAGTAGATCTTTTTAAAATCGAGGCTGCGATGTAAGAAGGCTAAATAAGCCAAGACTTTTTGGTCAATATTCCCGCCATCAAGGGCCACTAAAATAGATTTAAAGGCTAAGGCTTGCATGATTATAGAATTCCTCGGATTAAGAATAGCGCGGCAAAGGCTATGATAGCGTATAATTCGGGGAAAACTGCTAAGATTAGGGTTCTTCCAAAAACATCATTGCCGCTACCGATAGCATCAATACCACTAGCGCAAACCTTGCCTTGGTAAATACCCGACAATAATCCCGCTAAGCCTAAAGCGATGCCAGCGCCTAAGATACCCGCACCTTGTAAAATGGTTATTTCTGGACCGATAAATTCTTGTAGAATAAAGAATCCTGCAAAGCCATATAAACCTTGGGTACCTGGCAAAGCACTTAGTACAATAAAGGAACCAAAAGATTCTGGACGTTTTTTTACGGCTCCCACCGTGGCCATCGCACCGGCAGCCGTTCCCATTATACTACCTATCCCCGCAAGGGAAATTAAAATACCAAAACCAACAAAGGCTAAGATTAGTGCTAGATTTACAGATTCCATAATTAATTGATTTTAATTGATTTAGTGAAAGCTTCAAAGGCTTTTCCGCCCCCTTCGAATTGGGCATTATTATAAAACTCTACAAAAGTGAGACGTAAGGGATGAATGAAAGATCCTAAAACGGCTAAGGCTAAATTGAGACTGTGACCAAAAATGAGGAAGGCAATTGCGCCAACATAGGAGTACCAAGAATCGCCCATCATATCGGTGCCAATTTGGTTAACCACTAAACCAAGTACCCCCGAAGTTACGCCCAAAGCAAAGAGTCGTACATAGGAAAGCACATCGCCAAGCAGTCCAGTAAAGATGAAAAAGAGTGGTAAAACACTAGAGCCCAGTCGACTGAATAAATGTTGTGACATATCGTGAAAGAGCATTACCATGGCTATTCCTGCGGCTAAGCCTAATTTAAGGAAGAGCATTATACTTTCAGTAAGCAATAAAGTATCTTCTAGGAAAAGGCTTACACTGCTTATCACGATGATCAGTTTACCCATCTGCGCCAGCGCAGGCAGAAAGCCCTTGTAGGTCCAGGTTTTTACGATTGCAATGATTATCCCAACCAAAATTTGCAGCAAACCTATCAACAAGGCCACATTAAAGGCATTGAAGAAATAGTCGCTATTATCGGGGATTAGCACTAAGTTGGAAAGGCTGCGAACCCAAGGCAGGGAGCTGCTTTCCAATAAAGGGATACCAAATAGACTACCTGATTTTATAAAGCCCATTACCAAGGTGCTGAGTCCTAAAACTAAGGTAAGTAGCGCCAAACCTTTTTGTTTTTTTAAGAAGCTGAAATAGCCGAAAATGGCCACGGCACTTACTATAAATCCATAGCCCGCGTCGCCTAAACAGTAAGCGAAAAGAATGGGGTAGAAGACGGCAATAAAGGGCGTGAGGTCAAATTCGAAATAATGTGGTAATTGGAAAATTTCGGTAATCGGCTCGAATAATTTATTGAACTTATTGTTGCTTAATAATACGGGTACAGGGTCGCTATTGCTGGGTGAGCTGATTTTATAGGCACAGTGATATTCATTAAGTTTTTGTTTAACTAAATCTTCATTAATATCATTAAACCAGCACTTAAGGTGTTTAATTTTTAGCTTTTCTAGCGAATAACTAGACTCTAAAATCCGCTCTTCTTTAAGTTGGTCTTGTAAAGAAAGGGTTTGCTTTTCCAAGTCGGCTAGGTATAAGCTGGCCACTTTTATTTCGTTCTGCGCTTTCGCTAGATGGGCATTTAATTGGGCTTTTTCCTGCTCTAAATCAGCAAGGCTTTCAAGGGGCATGGATAAGGCTTCACTGGCAAAATTGTCCACTTCCTCTTCGGAAATAATGCGGGCAAAATAATAGTGTTCCTCTTCTTCCTGAATAAGAATAGGCTGTACCTCTTCGGTATTGAGCTTTTCAAACTGACTCTTAGCTAATCGGAAGAACTTGATTTTCATCCCGATAGACTCTAATCTTTTCCATTTACTGAGGTTATAATCTCCCCAAATTCGTTTTAAAAAGAGTTTCTGGCTGTTCTTCTTTAGCTTACTGTCTAAGATTTTAAGCTCCTCTTCTAAGGCGATAATTAGATTAGAATGCTCCGTAAGGTTTATTTCTTGCGCATCTCCCGAAAGGGTGGTGGAACTTTCCGTCTGATTTTTTACTGCCAATTGATAAGCGCCATGAAAGAGTTTGTAGTCTGGGTTATCCAAGTACCTGATATCTTCCTCTAAGGCCTCAAAATGTAGGCATTCTAGCTCCCGTAGTTCATTTAATAAAGGCTTAACCGTCGTTTGAGGGCAGAGGATTTCTATTTTTTTCATCCTAGCTTTCATGGCGACTCAGATTTTTGTTTTTAGCAATTTTTTTCGCGGCCGTGGCAATGTTCTCTTTGTCTTCTAAAAACCTTTTTATGCGACGAATAGCTTCGTCATAAGCGGGGATTTGCAACTTTTCGTAAAGGTTTACCTTTTGGGTAGTTTTCTTACGCGCTAATTCCAAAGTCGCTAATTTTTCTTCAAAGTTCTGAAGGAATAAATAGGCTTTGGTGTATTCCATTAAAGCCTCAGTAGCGGCGGGAAGCCAAGCGGGCTCGTAAAGGAGCTTTAAATCAAGCTTTTCGAAATTCACTTTTTGCAAGCTCTTTACTTTAGTGCCCGCAATGTTTTCGGTCTTAAATTCTAAGTCTTTGACCTTAACAATAGGAGGAAACTCATTCCAAATGGATTCGAAGTTATTCAGTCGCTTTTCCAAAGCTTCAAAATCTTCTTTTTTAGCGTTAATTTCTATTTTCAGTTCGGCTATTACCTTACGCAAAGCCGTTTCCTTGCGCAGTAAAACAGGCAAAGCGGCGCGGCGGACTTTTAGCTGCCGCTGAAAATCCTGAATGGTACTTTTATTATAGGCGAACTTCTCTAGCATTTTTTAGTCTTTTTCTCCTGGCCAGTATTTATCAATAAACTCTTGCTTAATACCGAGCTCAAATACTTTAAAGTGCTTGGCTAATAGGTTCCAACCAATATATAGCATGCTTTCACTATCAATGTTTAAGCGCACATCAAGCAATTCGCGAACATAATCTTTGGAGAAGGCAAGGGAACGCACATCAAAATCATTAAGATCAAAGCCATTCTCTTGCTTGGAGCGCGCTTCAGACGCATCTGCATACAAGCGCACCAAGGCATTCATTAATTGGGGATGATCGGCTCGTGTTTTCTTACCGATCACATTCTGCTTTAAGCGCGATAAGCTGCGAAAAGGATCGATAATGGTTAAGCCTGTATCAGTATCACGTTTTAAATAAAGTTGACCTTCTGTGATATAACCCGTATTATCGGGAATGGCGTGGGTAATATCGCCATCATTTAAAGTAGTAACCGCAATAATGGTAATGGAACCGCCTTCTGGAAATTGTACTGCTTTTTCGTAAATACGAGCTAAATCGCTGTAGAGCGAGCCGGGCATGGCATCCTTACTAGGGATTTGATCCATTTTATTAGAAACAATAGCCAAGGCATCTGCGTAAAGCGTCATGTCGCTTAATAAAACCAATACCTTTTCCTTTTTCTCATAGGCGAAATACTCAGCCGTAGCGGTGGCCTGATCGGGGATGAGTAGCCGCTCAAGGGGCGGATCTTCGGAAGTATTGATGAAACTTACAATTTTATCGCTGGCGCCTCTTTCTTTAAAGCTATTGCGAAACATTATATAGTCGTCGTGACTTATACCCATGGCGCCCAGCACAATACGATCGGAATCGGCTCTAAGTGCTACTTCAGCTAAAATGCGATTAAAGGGCTGATCAGGATCGGCAAAAAAAGGGATTTTTTGTCCCGTTACTAAGGTGTTATTCAAATCTATGCCCGCAATACCCGTGGAAAGCATTTCCGAGGGGAGCTGCCGCCGTACGGGATTTACGGTTAGTCCTTTGATATTGACCTCTTTGCCCTGCGGTTGCGATAAACCATCGATAGCCTGACCAAAAGCATTGAAATACCTTCCGCCCAAAGCGGGGCTTAAAGCCAATGATGGCGGTTTACCCGCGAAGATCACCTTGGCAGCAGTACCAATTCCTTCCGTGCCTGAAAAAACCTGCAGGGTTACCAATTCGCCTTCAACTTTAATTACTTGGGCATTTCTACCGTCCACCCAGGCCAGTTCATCGTAAGTGATACCTTTGGCTTTGAGCGTACAAGTAGCCTTGGTGAGGGCCGTTATTTCGGTATAAATGGCTTGAAAAGCTTGAATTTCCATACGATTCGTTTTAGGCTATGGTGGCTTTTAGTTCCTGGGTATATTTTTCATATGCATCGCTCTCGAAAGCACTGTAATTCAATTGCTTGAAAGTGTTAATGAGTTTTTTGTAAAAGGTACTTACCTGATTGAAATCCTCAAAGTCGCCCGTATATTCGCAGATACTAAGGGCGAGATTTAGCATATTTTGTTGACGTTTGAGGGGACTGTTCATGTCAATATCATCGAAGGAATCCTGCTGAATTATAGCAAAGTCCAGTAATTCGCTGCGCCAAAAATCGAGATGATAATCAAGCGGAACGGAATCATCGCCTAAAATGCTAATCTGATCACGAGCTTCAATACCCCTTTGTAAAAGGTCTTTCACTTTCTTGACCTTCTCAATCCAATTAGCGCCCAAAATGCTTTCTGTTTCGGCTTGAAACTCCTCGTAATCTAAATAGCGTGAATAGGAATTAATAGGATCAATTGCAGGGTAGCGTTTGGCATCAGCACGCTTCTGCGAAAGCGCATAAAAGCAGCGGGCTACCTTAGCGGTAGATTCGGTTACGGGTTCTTTAAAGTTTCCACCAGCAGGAGATACGGTGCCTAAAAAAGTAACCGAGCCACGACGATCATTATGCAGAGCTACTTCGCCTGCACGACCATAAAAATTGGCAATAACGGCAGGTAATTCTACTGGGAAGGCATCAGTGCCAGGAAGTTCTTCCATTCGATTGCTCATCTCGCGTAAAGCTTGGGCCCAGCGTGAAGTACTATCGGCCAGCAGTAATACCTTTAAACCCATATTTCGGTAGTACTCGGCTATGGTCATTCCCACATAAACCGAGGCCTCGCGGGCGGCAACTGGCATATTGGAGGTATTGCAAATAATGGTTGTTTTCTCTTTGAGCTTACGACCCGTTTTCAAGTCTTCCAATTGGGGGAAAGTGTGGAAGATTTCCACCACCTCATTGGCACGCTCACCGCAGGCAACAAGAATTACCATATCGGCCTGATTATTCTTTGCAATGGCTTGTTGTAGCACGGTTTTACCAGTTCCAAAGGCGCCGGGGATATAGCCCGTGCCGCCTTCTGCCATAGGGTTTAAGGTATCCATTACCCGCAATCCTGTTTGGAATATTTTGGAAGGTCTAAATTTTTCACGATAGCCTTTTAAAGCCCATTTTACGGGCCATTTTTGCGCCATAGTCACCGAAACTATCTCGCCATCATTGCCTTTTAGTTGCGCTATTTCATCGCTCACTTTATAATCACCCGCGGGGGCAATTTTTACTAATTCGTAGGTACCTTTTAATTTAAAAGGCACCATTATTTTATGCGCAATCCAGTTTTCGGGTACTTCACCCAGCCAATCGGCCGCTTGTAATGAGGCGCCCACTTCTTGTAGGGGCGTAAAGGTGTAGATGGCATCAAAATCGATACTGACATTTTTCTGGCCAGTCTCGATAAAAGTACCTTTCATAGCATCGAGGTCGTTTTGCAGACCGTCAAAGTTTTTCGACAGAATTCCCGGACCGAGATCCACCTGCAGTAGCTCACCACTAAACAAAACTTCATCGTCTAGTTTAAGCGAAGTGCTTAGCTCAAATAACTGAGCATAAGCTCTTTGATTACGGATTTTAATCACTTCTGCCATTAATGATTTATCACCTAGAGTGACAAAACAGATTTCATTTTGCATCACTTCTCCGTAAAATTCAATTTCCAGGAGATTACTGACAATGGCTTTAATTTTCCCTTTAGTCATGGTGATTGATATTTTTAAGCGCTTCTCCTAATAAATCCCTTAAAAAAGGTTTTTGCTGGTTAGAAGAAAGCTGTTCACGTCGGTATATCAAAAAGAGTTTGCTACAATAATTTAACAAGGCTAAGCGATCAAAATAATGGGCGGAAGCGAGTGTATCGGCTTTATTCCATAGTACTTGATGCACGGCATTGGTAATGGCTTGCGGATCTTTAGTAGCCAAAGCATTTAGTAAAGGTTGGAGAAAGGTTTGACCTAGTTTTTGCTTTTCGCTCAGCGATGATTTTCCTTTTAAAAGCTGCTGATGCAAAGGTGTTGATCCGTATCTAATCTCCTTATTTGCAAAAGGATAAAGACTTGTATTGAAAGTAGCCATTAAACTGCGGACTTCTCTTTCAAAGGCGAAGAGTTGGCTAATAAATGGGTCGGCTTTAAGAGCGAGTTGATCGAAATAATAGTCTAAAGCATAACTATCCATTTCATTGGCTGTCCAATGTATTATTTCCTCTTTATGCTCTAGGTAGAATTCGCGCCAAAGAGGAGGGAGGATATCTATATCCTTTTCACTCGCTGCTAGGTCCTCAGTTGTTAAAGAGTAAGGCTTACGCAAAGGGCGCAAAGGATAGTTAAGAAAGCGGTATTGCCAAGTTTCCAGCAAGTTGTAGAGATCATTTCGTTGCCAGAACCAGGCGATTTCTTTTAAATCTTCCGCGCTGGCATTGCGCTGAATTAATTGCCAGGCCTCATCTAAATCCTCTTCAGAAAGGGACTTATCGAGCTTTAATTGCGGTAATGAACTTAGTATGTAGTAATAATTACTCATGCTTTAAGCGCTCTTGTAGGCTTTGATCGAGGTAGGAGTAGAAGAGGTTTTTTAATTCCTTATCACCGATAGAAAAATGAAAACCCTCGGCTTCATTAAGAATTTTAATTTCATGCTCATCGGCACCGAGCTTAATCGTTAAGTCAGGAAAATGCTTAGTTAATTGCGCTTGCCATTTTTCCTGCGCATCTGCCGAAAGGCTTAAACTTAATGAAAGCGGGGAGCGGCTTAATTGCTCGGCCAGCTTGAAGAGGTATTCTTTAATGAAATCCTCGTCTGTAAAGAGCTTTTCAATGGGTTTTATCACCATTTTGGCGGCTAAAAGCTTAGTTAAGTTTAATCGCAAGTCGTCTAAAACCACTTCCGCTTTTAAACTTAGTTCGGATTCCATTCTCTTTCTTTCTTGGGCAATTTCTTGCTCCTCTTTTTTACGATAAGCCTCAACTTCCCTTTCCGCCTTAAGTTTTTCCGCCGCAATTTTCTCTAGGGAAAGCGCTTCTTTCGCCGCAATTTCCTTTTCACTTTTGCGGATGAGATCGGCGTATAATTGGTCGGTAAGCTTATCGAGATGGGTATAGTCGGCACTCATTATTTAAGAATTAAAAGAGGAACTTCACTTTTGTAAACCATTCTTTTAGAGAGACTTTCGGTAAAAAGACCTTCTAAAAAGCGATAGTCACGCGGAAGGATGGCGATTAAATCCGAACCGTGTTTCTTCGCATAGGCGATCAGGCCATGACTAATTTCATCTTCGAAATGATGCTGAAAACGATGCGGGAAATTTTGCAGACGGCGTTTCAGGTATTTGCGATTCATTTTTTCCTTTCGACTTAATTGCTCTTCTGTGCGATTAATGGTTACTATATCAATGGAAGTAGTTTGATGATCAGCAATCTGCAAAAGGGCATCTAAAGAATGTTCATGGTGCATGGAGTCATAATCCGCGGCTAGAGCAATTTTAGTAATCATGCTCAGTTTAGCGCCCAACGGCATTACAATTACGGGTACAATAGCATCACGCACCACCGCTTCGGTTTTACTGCCCCAAATAGTGTTGAGTCCTTGGGCCCCTTTGGTGGCCATTATAATTAGGTCTATATCCACTTTATCAGACTCCTTCAGAATTAAATCGCGAGAAGTGGAGTACTCCCAGCGTGTTTCGTGGCTCACTGAACTTACACCTGGTACTGACTTTAAAAAGGACTCCAATTCGTTTTTAACTCGAATACGGTCAGCAGTAGCGTCGCTTTTTTCGCGGGTAGCAGCATGGAGTATAACCAAGTGATTTTTACCTTGCTCCACCACTGGAAGAATGGTTTTAAGCGTTTCGATACTTAAAGGGCTGAAATCGGTAGGGAAAAGAATGTTTAAGTTTTTCATTTTTGAGGGTAGATTAAAAGCTTAGGCTATATTAAGGCGAGATACTAAAAAGACCTATGATATTTATCACCTTCATGGCTAAGCTTTGTTGTTTTTTAATGATTTTTAAATTTAATGCTAAGAATGGATAAGACCTGGAGTTATTGGGAGAAAAGTGAATTTTGGTCAGAAGCCGATTTATGCATTATTGGTGCTGGAATTACTGGTTTATCTGCGGCTATTTTCGCAAAACAGAGTCGACCAAAGGAGCAAATTGTGGTTTTAGAAAGGGGCTTTTTACCGGAAGGGGCTTCCACCAAAAATGCGGGCTTCGCTTGCTTTGGTTCGGTGGGAGAGCTACAAGCCGACATTTTAGAAAACGGCTATGAAGCTTGTATAAAGCTGGTAAAAGAAAGATATGAGGGTTTAAATTTTTTACAAAAACTAGTTCCCAAGTCTGAAATGGATTATTCAGCTTGTGGCGGCGTAGAAATCTTTAGTAACGAGCAAGCAGAGGAGTGGGAGGCTTGTAAAAAACTGATCCCTCAGTTGAATAAAGATTTAGCAAGTTTTTTTGGCGGGAATGTCTTTGCTGAGAGTAATGATTATCAATCCTTCTCTAATTGTATTGGCAGTATTCGCAGTCCCTTTGAAGGCTCCTTAAACCCCGCCAAAATGATGCAATCTCTGTTTCGAAAAGCTATTGCTCTAGGCGTGAAAATCTACTATAACTGCGAGGTGAAATCGTATGAGCATTCCCGTGATACGTTTACGCTAAGCCTTAATCAACTTCCTGATTTACAGTCTAAAAAACTATTGCTCTGTACCAATGCCTTTAGCGGTCGTTTTGGCGATTTTGATTTGCAAGCAGTGCGTAATATGGTATTAGTTTCTAAAGAAATTGAATGGCCTTTTCCTGCAGGAGTTTATCATGCACAAATGGGCTATTTCTACTTTCGTAGATTGGGTAATAGACTGTTAATAGGTGGCGGTCGACATTTAGCTAAAGAAGCCGAAACTACTGCTGAATTTGGCATCAACCCCCAAATTAAAGCAGCGCTAAAGCAATTTACACAGCGATTTTTAGGCTTAGAAGCAGATGATTTATTTACAGAAGAATGGTCGGGGATTTTAGGCGTGGGGTCCCAAAAAGAACCTATTGTACAAAAACTAGATGAAGGACTATATAGTGCTTTCCGCTTAGGCGGGATGGGTGTAGCGATAGGTGCGCGCACGGGCTTTAATGCGGTGCAATTAATTTACCCATGAAGGTAAAAAAAAAGAGCGGTCTTCGGAAAGACCGCTCTTTTTATGTTTTTTCAATTTCTATGCTTCGGCGCCAGCAGCTGCAGCTTGAGCGGCTGAAATCTTACCAATTTCTTGGTCGATTGTCCAAAGACCCACACCATCTTCGCCAATAATATCGAAGATTTCTAAAATACGACGGGCCAAACTTTCTTCTTCGCGTTGCTCGGTAACAAACCACTGTAAATAGCTGAAAGTACTAAAGTCTTTATTGCTTAGGCAATGGTCAACAATTTCGTGAATAGACTTAGTAACGTGGATTTCATGCTCTAAAACATCTTCAAAAACCTCTCTTAAAGAAGAGAATTTATGCTTGATATTGGTGATTTCTGGTTGCAAAGCATGTCCACCCGCCTCGTTGATATAGCTAAATATTTTCAACATATGTCCGCGCTCTTCATCAGAATGGGCGTACAAAAAGTTAGAAGCATTGGCGTAGCCTTCGGTTTCGCACCAAGAAGCCATGCTTAAATAAGAGGCAGAAGATTTACCTTCTAAAACGATTTGCTCATTAAGTAGTTTCTCTACTTCGATGCTCAAAGAGCGTTTACTATGATTGTGTTGTGACATTCTATTAATTTTAAATTTCGACAAAGATAAGCACTAAGCTTTCTTAACAAACTCCGATTTTAAAGCCATTGCTCCAAAACCATCAATTTTGCAATCAATATTATGATCCCCCTCGGTTAGGCGGATATTTTTAACCTTGGTTCCCGCTTTTATGGGCGCAGAAGCACCTTTCACTGGTAGGTTTTTCACTACCACAACGGTATCTCCATCGCTCAACGGATTGCCATTGGCATCTTTCACTAGTAGTCCCGCTTCTTCCTCAACTTCACTAGGATTCCACTCATGGCCGCATTCTGGACAAACCAATAAGGCATCCATGGGGTAGGCGTAGCTTGATTTACATTGGGGGCAAGGAGGTGTTGTTTGGGGCATGTATCTAATTTTTGCAAAGTTAAATTCTTAAAGTCGTTAAGGGGTTGAAGATGAGAATTAATGCCTCTCAGCTGAAAATTAGTTTTATTCTAAATAATCAACTAGAAGTCTAGCGCTAGCTAAGCAGTAGCGTGACGCATCTTGGATTTTATCTTTCAATCTCAAATCAAATTAATCGCAGTATTTTCGCGAACGCTTTGGCAGACCTAAGCTGAGTTCTGATTTATCCCAAAAAAGTTCCAAAGAACATGATTAATAAGAAAGACCTGACTCAAGGCAGTATTGTTAAGAAGTTAGTACAGCTTTCGCTTCCTATGATGTTGGGGATTATCAGCATGGTGGCCTTTAATTTGATCGACACCTTTTATGTAGGTCAATTGGGAAAGAAGGAGTTAGCAGCGCTTAGCTTCACCTTTCCTGTAATAATGATTATCTTCAGTTTTATCCAAGGTTTAGGTATTGGCGCTACCGCATTAATTGCTAAATCTATCGGACGAAAAGAGCATGATAAAGCGGCCCGGGAAACCACCGATAGTATTACCCTCACGCTTTTAATCACCGGCTTTTTTGTAATCATAGGCTTGTTTACCCTAAAGCCAACCTTTAGTTTATTGGGTGCCGACGCTGAGACCGCCCTTTTAGTGGAAGAGTATATGCAAATTTGGTATGTCGCACTTTTCTTTGTTTCTGCTCCTTATGTCGGCAATAGCGCCATTCGGGCAACCGGTGATGCCCGCACTCCCGCATTAATTATGCTCTTTGCCGTTATTATAAATGCTGTTCTCGATCCCATTTTAATTTTTGGTTATCTCGGAGCACCGGCCATGGGATTAAAAGGCGCTGCGATCGCAACCGCTATTTCCCGCGCGCTTACTATGGTACTAGCTTTTTATGTGCTGATTCGCCGTGAAAAGCTTATCATCTTCGATATTCCAAGCTGGGCAATATTGCGGGGCTGCTGGAAAAGCATCCTTAATATTGCAGTGCCTTCCGGTTTAGCCAGATTGGTAGTGCCCATTACCACTGGAGTTATTACTAGTATTATGGCAAGCTACGGTGATTATGCTGTGGCGGCTTTTGGGGTAGGCAGTAGAATTGAGTTTTTAGCTTCCAGTATACTTTTCGCTTTAGCCGCCTCTATGGGTCCTTTTGTGGGCCAGAACTTTGGCAGTCAGAAGCTAGATAGGGTAAAAGAAGCCGTGCGAATTAGCCTGCGATTTTCTTTCTTGTGGGGACTTTTTGCCTGGGGTGTTTTAGCTCTTTTTGCCCGCGAGGTTGCCTCAATATTTAATGATGATGTGCAAGTGTTGGATGGGGTACAAAGTTATTTGTGGATTGTGCCCGCCGGTTATGGATTACAAGGGATTCTCGGCATTATCAATAGCCATTTAAATACGGTAAACAAACCTTTACCCGCTTCCTTAATTATTGTAATTCAAATGCTTGTGATTGGGATACCCATTATTTTTTTAGGCAATCGTTTGGCGGAAATAGAAGGAGTTTTCATTGCTTTAGCGATTACTTATATTGCAGGCGGGCTCATGTCATTGTTGGTGAATAAGCAAATGATGAAGAAGTTTGTTTAGAAAGGTTTCGTAAACTAAATTTTGTTAAATCATGAGTAAACGCGCTCTGAAAATCTATCTTAAGGAACTTAAAAAGAATCAGTTAGAAGAACAGATCATTGATTTGTACGAGCGTTTTGGGGAAGTAAAAACCTATTATGATTTTATCTTTAACCCGAAAGAGGATAAACTCATCAACGAAGCGAAAACAAAAATAGATAAAGAGTACTTCCCCCAAACTAGAAAAAGACCCAAAGCACGACGCGGGGTAGCGCAGAAATATTTTAAGCACTTTTTGCAAATTGGCATGGAGGAGAGGCTGCTGGCAGATTTGATGCTTTTTAACCTCGAAACCGCCCAGCGCTATAATGCGAAACGTCCTCAAAAAACAGAGGCTTTCTTTAAAAGTATGGCCAATAGCTTTGTACAAGCCTTAAACTTCGTGCATTACCACGGTTTACAGAAGGAGTTTCAAGAGCGTTTAAATACCATTGTTATAGAAGCGAAAAATCAGGACTGGTATAATTGGGAGTTTTTGCTGGAGAAGGTGGATGAGCTTGGCAGTGAATAGATAGTAATAACTTGAGTTTGACCTAAAATTATAGCCTCAGATTTTCATAGCTAAACATTATTTAAGGGGGTAGAATACGCACGTCAAAACGGCCCTCTCTAACTCTAATGGTATCAGTTTGATAATTTTCATTCAACATTTCTGCTGAAAAGGTGCCTGATATAATTCTTTCGACTGTGTCTAAGCGAGATATGTTAATCCATGAATTAGCACTAATTATAGACCGGTAGCTATATAATGGTCCGTCCTTGTAATTATCATAATAGAATTCACAACCTGAACGTGAAATGCTGTTTAATAAAGGTCTTTGGCTTCCTATAATATCTGTGTAAGCCTATAAATCAAAATATTCTGACGAATTGCTATCATTTCCACCTTCTCTTTAAATTCTCGCTTTGATACTAATTAAATCTGCCCCGTCCCTTAAAAAGAGATAAGCATGCAGATAATGAAATTGAGTTTCAGAACTAATTGAAGGTGATGGCCGCCAAACTCTATCGTCAATCATGCATCCAAAAGTATGCTCGCCTGTTTGAGTAATATAAGGTAATTCTACTTTTCTAGAAGAGGGACTTTCCTCTTTTTTACAGGCTATTGCTACCAGGAAAAGAAGAAAGGTGAGTGATACTAATTTACATTTTCCAAGCATGCTCTTTATTGTTCAAGAATTAAAGTGGGGCAAAAATAAGTTTAGTGGATAAAAAAGGAGTTGAATATCCGATAAATATGATGGTTATACGTAGAATTTAAAGATTAAATTTCACTGGTAACAAGGTGCTTACAGGGACTATTTCTAAGTGTCGCCGTTGCTTAGCGCCAGATCTTCTATAATCTGAGGCATACTGTTGTAATTGGTATAACTGTTTCCCAAGAAGAGCACTTTACGACTTTCTTGACCTGCGACGCTTAGGCCAGTAACAAGAAAGAGGAAAAGCAAGTATTGATTGAGTCGGTATATAAAAGCGTATTTAAGTGCTCTAGCCTTAAATAGGTATTTTATTATTCAAAAAAACGCATCGTTTACTTTAAAAGTAGATAATTAAAGGTCAAAAATAAATAGTTATGAATCCTTAGTTAAAAACTCACATTGATTAGCAACAATGATGGTCGGGTAGTGCATAGTATGGTAATAGTGTATTAGTTGAAGTTCAGCCAGAAACAAAAATCGATAAATCAGGATAAAAAAAATTGTAATTAATTTATATAGGAGGCATTTACCATATAAGTAATTGTTATTACATTGCTATAACCTTGGTTAACACGCAGTTCAGAACCAACCTTCTTTAAAAAACTTAATAATGAAAAAGCTATTTTTACTCTTTTGCGCTCTCCCAGTATTTGGATCCGCTCAAGTTTTCACCAAGATTGATGCTTCGGTTACGGGTATTACGCAGGGCGTCAATTCCCCTTCTCAAACTATCAAAACTCAGGATGGCCACATTTGGTTCAACTCAGTAGTGGCTAGCCGCTATCGCCTCTATGAATACGATGGTAGCACTTACAATTATCACGACCAGTTTTATGATTCTACTGTCTCGGCTATGCGGGATATTAGTGCTTCCTACTATGCTGAGGCCAAAAATGGTATCATTTACACCCAAGGTGGTCAATATTATGAAAACGGTATTTGGCGCAAAACCCCTTTTCAACAGAATCTCTTTTCACAATCGCAAGATGGTAATACGCTCTATTTCAATAAAAATAACGACTCACTTTTTTCACTGACTAATGGAGTTTTTACAGGATACAATGTTGCCCTCAATCAAATACCAGGTATTGCATCTACCTTTGGCAGTGCCACTTACAACGATGCGGTAGCGGATAACCAAGGTAACCTATATTTCGCCACACAGGATACAGGAGTTGTAAAACTAAACCTTGCTAGCGGCACTGTTACCTACATGCCTATTTACATCAACAACCAATTTGTAGCCGATGCCCGTGCTTTACATTTTGCTTCTAATGGGCACCTCTACGTGGGCTCTGGGGGTAGTTACCTCGCTTATCATGATGGAACTCAATGGACAGTGCTAACCAATATGCAACCCTGGGATTTTGGAATGGATCGGATTGATGACTTTGCTGAGGATAGCCAAGGAAGGTTGTGGCTTGGCTCACGTACATCTTCTTTAGCAGGATTTATTGGACGATTTGATGAAACAGACCCTAGCCAGCTTTTTGATGTTATCTGGGATACAACTTCTAACCACCAATATATATCTGATCGAAATACTGAGGCTATTTTAATTGATAATGATTCTACTTTTTATTTTGGTGTGTATCAGGAAAATTATCTTTTGAAAGCCATCGTGTCCAATAATATTTCACTTATAGAAACACCCCTTACAAATGAATTAAAAGCCTTTCCAAATCCGGTTTCAGATAAGTTATGGATAAGTGATTTGCAAGGAGGCTCGGCCACAGTTTATAGCATTTCCGGAAATAAAGTTATGGAGCAGAGCTTAGAACACGGTAGCCTGAACTTAGGGAGCTTAGCTCCAGGAGTATATTTTTTAAAGGTTTTGGATGAGGATTTAAAAAACCATCAACTAAAATTCATAAAGAACTAAGTCAGTATCTGTCCACACATATAATATTACTGCTAGGATATATACTCACCAAGTCGTATTTCGCAAACTAACTAGAAATAGCTGGGTAATGTGATTGCATTATCCAGCTATTATGGAGAGGGAGTTAAAATTAAAGCAGTAGGGTAGGCTTAGCCCCGAAAGCTTTTAGGGCTGGAGGCTGAGCGTAGAAGCTTGCTAAAAAGGCTATGCCGAATTTCACTTCTGCAAAAGACTTTCAATCAACCGAAGAGTGAATTAAGGTTCATTTTTCACTGATTTATACGCGGAAATCCCTTAATGGATAGGAAAATCAAACGACAGAATTTAATTCTTAAACTGTATGATATTGATTTGTGAACCTAAAACCGACGACTTAAGCTAATCACGCAAAACCCTAACATAATATTGGACGATATAAGGCTTGGCAGCAGAAAGATGTGACATTAAGCTAAATACGGCTTATTTCAGATTTCATCAATCTAATTTGTGTGAATTTTGTCATAAAGAAATCTAGCGATTAATACTACCGCAAAACCCTTAACATAATATCGGACGACATTAGGCTTGGCAGCAGAAAGATCTGATATTAAGCTAAATACTACGTATTTCAGGTTTTATCAATCTAATTTGTGTGAATTTCGTCACAAAGAAATCTAGCGATTAATACTACCGCAAAACCCTTAACATAATATCGGACGATATAAGGCTTAGCAGCCATTATATCTGATATTATGCTAAATACTGCGTATTTCGGGTTTTGCTATTATTACCCTATAATTAATATTATGTCAAATAACACTTTCAAAAACAAGGGGAATAAATCCCCTCGTCTTTTTCTCTTTTACTTTTCTATTGTGGTTCTTCCGCTAAAGCCTTGGCCTTATCGTACATTTTTAAAGCGCGGTAAACTTGCATTAAGGCATTTTTTACTTGGCCATCGGTTGGATTACTCTTACGAGCTTTCTGTAAATATGGTAAAGCAGTTGTAAAAACAGCTTTCTGTTCTTTTTCTAAAGCCTTATATTTTGAAGTAGCATTTAATGGCAAAGCATTCATTTTTTTTCCAATTGCGTTGGCGCTATCGATAAAAATAATACTACTCATATAAAGTGCATCCGAATACATGCTGTCTATTTCCAAAGCTTTTTGGTAAGCTTCAATGGCTGCATCTAAACGCTTCAACTCTGTTTGTAAAATCACCCCCTTGTTATAGTACATCACCACATTCTCAGGGTCTTGAGCAATCGCTTGATCTAAGTTGGCCAAAGCTTTGTCATATTCCTTGTTATCAAAAAATATCTGTAATTCAGCCTTTAATAAAGCTGTGTTTTCTGGGAATTTAGCGCGTCCCTCTGCAATGGTAGCGGCATAGTTTTCTTTGTCTTCTGTTTTTGAATAAATGTAAATTAAAGACTGGTAAACACTAGCGCGAATATCCCCTTCTATCATAGGGTCTTTAAATTTCTCTAATTTAATCATCCGCTCCATCGCTGGTTTAGATGGGAAAATTGCCGTGTCGCCGGTTTCAACATTAACCGCTTTAAAGGTTACCCCTTTGTAGTTCATGTCAATTAGATTCTTATAGATATCAATGGCTTCTTGATACATTTCTCCACTCTGCGCCATAATAGCAGCATTAAAAAGCATATTCGTATCCGTCAAACCAATGGCAGGATTCTGCTTTAACTCATAAGTTTTCATGAAATCATCATAGGCGTCCTTCCAACGTTTGTCGCCATTCGCCTCAATTCCTCTGCGGGCAATATCGTTTGCTAAAACTTGAAACTGATCTTGCGCATCTTTAGTATAACGATCGGAACCTGTTTCTTTTTCAAGCTTTAAAAGGTTTTCATAGCCTGATAAAGACTTGTCAAGTGCATTGGGATCAAGAGCCTTTATGGCTTCGTCTTCGCTAGCACTTACGCGGTAATTGATTTTACCTTTGTAAAAGTAAAACTTAGCTAAGTCCTTGCTTTTAATCTCGGAAAGTGGCTTTCCAGTAATTATTTTTTCGGCTTCATCAATATACTCCTTAGCGGTTTTTACATCGTTATTGCGATCAATAGCAATAACGGCACTAGAGATAATTGGCTTTTCTTGGGCCCACATTGCTGTGCTTAAAACAAGCGAGGCGAATAAAAGTATTTTCTTCATCGATTTTTGTTCTTTGATGTGCAAAGCTAATATTTCTAACTTTCTGTCACTCTATTAACGTTAATTTAATGCTGCGACTATATTTGCAACTCAAAGTTTATCAAATTTTCCAAACTCTCGAAATATGAAATGGGATTTCCAAACCGTAGGATTTAGTGCAACCGATGAATTAGTTGACTATACTCGCGAAAAAACAGAAGGCTTACTTAAGTTCTGGGATCAGATTGTAGGTGCTGAAGTGTACTTGAAATTAGTTCAAGACGATAAAAATAACACCAAAGTAGCCGAAATCAAACTCAATATTCCTGGGAATGATATCTATGCCGAAAGTCAGACTGAGTCTTTCGAAAAGTCTGTAAATGAATCAATTGAAAAGTTGAAAGGTCAGATTCGCAAGATCAAAACTAAAATGAATCAGCACTAAAAAACGAGTCCATCTTTAGCCGCATCAATTAAATCGTTTCTATGAAAATAGTTTTTGCTGCTAAAGATGGATTTGATTACAACCGCGTAAAAGTTCTACGTGCCGGCTTAGAAAGTCTTGGCATTATTGAAATCATCCTTTTTAAAATTGCCGATCGAAACAAAATCGTTGGCCTGCAATTAAGAGAGCTTTCAAAAGACGCCGCCGCGGTTTATGTGCCACCTTTTCGTCACCGCGACCTCTCTTTTATTAGAAAGTACAGCTCTGCTCCTGTTGTTTTCGATCCGCTTATCTCTCGCTTCCTAACTAAAGTTATCGACTATAGGCACTATCACAAAGCCCCACAAAAATGGCTGATCGACTACCGTGATTTTCGCAATTGCGATCTCCTAATCGCCGATACGGAAGAGCATCTCTCCTACTTTAAAAGAACATTTTTACTCCCGAAGCGCATTCCAACCCTAGTTTTACCGGTTGGGGTTAACACAGAAGCATTCCGTGGGGCGGATCAAAAAAGTAGAGTGCCCACTACTCCATTCAAAATTGGTTTTTACGGCAGTTTCGTTCCTTTACAAGGAACCCTAAAAATTATTGAATGTGCCGCTTTGCTTTCGCAGATGGGCGTTCCAGCAGAATTTGAGATAATAGGAAGCGGGTATCAGTACCAAGAAGCATTAGACCTTGCCCAAAAATTAAAGCTAAACACCATTCGTTTCCGAGGATGGCTTAAATATGAGGATCTAGCGGAAGCGATAAACTCTTATGATTTATGCTTGGGCATTTTTGGTGATTCTTTAAAAGCAGATTCAGTGGTACCCAATAAAATTTTCCACTATGCTGCCATGTCAAAACCCATCCTTACTAAGGATAGCCCTAGTATGCGACGCTACTTTAAGGATGAGGAAAATATCTTTCTCTGCTCTACTCAAGCCCAAAAGATGGCCGATAAAATTCAGCTTTTGCTGTCTCAGCCTGAGAACTTATCTGCCGTAGCGAAAAATGCCCGCCAATTAATGGAGGATAAATTTTCTCATAAGGTATTGGCGCAGCGCTTGGTAGATGCAATTTCCGCCTTATAATTTAACCCAGAATTTTAGCTAAATCGGGTTTGAAATACTGGTCACTTTTTAGCACTTTGCCGTCTTCTCGGTAAATCGGATTTCCATCTTTGTCTAGCTTACTCATATTGCTTCGCTGAATTTCTTCAAATACCTCTTCAATTTTATGCTGTAGGCCATGACTTAAAATGGTACCACATAAAATATAGAGCATATCGCCTAAAGCATCGGCAATTTCAATTAAATCGTTTTGCTCGGCGGCTTCCAGGTACTCTTCATTTTCTTCGCGCATTAGCTTGTAGCGCAGCATTATAGTGTCGCGAGAAAGCTCGGCGGTGGGAGCGTAATTATTGTTTATACCAAAAGAATCGTGGAATTTCTCAACTGCGGCTAACTGTTTCTTCATAAGGTGTGTAAATTTGCCGTGAATATAGAAAAGCTAGAATGGAAAATATTACGACAGGGCATTGGATTTTCGCGGGCATTTTCATGACCCTCTTCATAGGCTATCTTTTATGGGGCTATCGTAAAGATTTGAAGCTTCATAAAATTCATTACAATGGAAGCTTTTATGTTTTAGGAGGCATTATTGTTATCATTTTCCTCTTTTACGTCTTTGGTCGTCTCATTTAAATCTATTTTTTAAAAAAAGCTGACTTAAACTCCCAACTGAACTTAGCTTATCCTTCCTTCAGTCATCAATATTTTCAGGGCTTGATTGGAGTATTGAAGGTTAACTTTTCCCTGCAACATTAAGGGAGCATTTAACTCAATCTCCCCACCTTGATACTCCTTAATTCCTTTGAGATGGGATAAATCGCCCAAATCGTCGAGAATATAATGACTGTGCCACTGCCCTGCAATTACCACCTGCTGTTCTTGTAAAGCGATATCGCATATTTGGCCATGATAGTTAACATCTCTAAAAACCATATCCCGCAAAAGCTGCTCATTTTCAGGTATTGCATCGTACTCTTCTATGGAATATCTAAGATAAGATCCATCTGAAATTAAGCTAAAAGCATGGATAAGATTGTGAAAAATAAGCTGTCGAGCTCTCGTTCGTTTGGGATCATTAGGAAAGGTGCCTGCCTCCAGTAAAACACAGGGAATATTGGCGGCCATTAAATTATCGCCCACTGCTCGGGGATAAAATTCATCGCTATATTTTCCAAAATGCCCGCTTAAAAGGGATTCAGTTTTTTGATGCATGCCGGCGATAAGCTGCATGGTTTTAATTCGACTTTTACTCTTACTGCGTGCAAAATCGGGCGAAGGGGCCAAATAGCTTAAAGTTGCGCAGTTTCGATGGCTACCTACGGAAAAAATAGTGCGTTGATCGTGTAAATTAAAAGCCCAATCTGGATTTAGCCTGTTTATCAATTCAAAGAAAGCACGCATCTCAGATGATTGTTGCTTAATGGCATCACGGTTCATATCCACCAAGCGCGCATTGCGGCGCGTAAAAAGCTGCGCTCCATCTGGATTTAGCATGGGAATAAAAACGATGCTAATAGTAGTACTAAGCTCTTTCAGTTCCTCATCATTTTCTATGAATCGGTGATGGAAAAACTCAATAATATCGATGATCGACAAAGTAGCGGTTGCTTCATTGCCGTGCATTTGCGACCAAAGCACAATTTTAATCTTCCCCTTCCCCCACTTTACTGCATATAGAGGTCTTTTTTCTTCACTTTCACCAAACTTTTCTAATTCAAAGTCCTCATAGTCAGACCACTTACTAAGGTAGGGTTCTAAGTCTGCCTGCACTAGCCAGGGGCCATTTATGTTTTCTTGCCAGGATTGATTTTTCAACTCAGGGAGCATAGTTTTTATCTATTTAAAATCCTCATTACTTGAATGCCTTACAAATAACGCTATTAAGTTTAAGTTAAGGACTAAGAAAAGCAGCTTTTAAGACTTAACTTCGGCACTTTAAAATAGGGAAAGATGAATAAATATTACTTAATTTTAAGTTTAGCAACGAGCTCCTTGATATCTGTTTCACAGGATATTAAAGTGATTAATGGACCTGTACTAGGCTATGCTGAAATGCGTGAAGCAATCATTTGGGTGCAGCTGTCGGACGGCGCTTCAGCTTACGCAGTGTACGATGATTTGAGCACAGATAATATAGAGGAATTTCACAGTGAAACCGTTAGTACATCACCTTCGGTAGCGAATACACTAAAGCTGCGTTTTACTGAAGTTGAGCCTGGAAGGAAATACCGATATGACATCTATGTAAATGACAAGAAGCAAGACTTTGATTTCCCCTTAGAATTTGAAACCGAACCGCTGTGGGATTATCGCACCGAACCACCCGCTTTTAGCTTTGCTACAGGTAGTTGTATTTATGTTAATGAAAGCGAATATGATCGCCCAGGGCGGCCTTATGGTGGCGAATACGGCATTTTTGAAGCTATAGAGAAAATGGAACCTGATGCTTTGCTTTGGCTGGGCGACAATACCTATTTAAGAGAAGCCGATTACTTTTCGCGTACCGGCTATTTAAAACGCTATACTCACAGCCGCGCTGTTCCTGAATTACAGGCTTTGATGGCACAGGCGAATAACTACGCCATTTGGGATGATCATGATTTCGGTCCTAATGATGCTAGTGGCTCTTGGATTCATCGTGATTTAGCTTTAGAGGTGTTTAAATTATTTTGGCCTAATCCAAGTTTCGGATACCGCGATATGCCTAGTACTTTCAGCGCTTTTAATTACCGCGACTGCGACTTTATCATGATGGACAACCGCTTTTACCGCAGCGAAGTAAATAGTAAAGGAGAAGGTCAGATTTTCGGCAAAATTCAAATAGACCGTATGATTGATCTTTTAAAGCAGAGTCGCGCACCCTTTAAGTTTGTTTTAAGTGGTGGTCAACTTCTAAACACCGCAAAAGTTTATGAAAATCACAGCAACTACGCGGCGGAAAGAGCCTATATCATTAAGCGCATTGAGGAAGAGAATATTAAAAATGTAGTTTTCCTAACGGGAGATCGCCATCACAGTGAATATTCGAAGCTAGAACTAAGTAATGGTCAAACTATTTACGACTTTACTGTTTCGCCTTTAACGAGTTCTGCCAATACCAATGTAAATGAGCAAAACGATTTACAAGTTGAAGGAAGCTTAATTCAAGAGCGAAACTTTGCCATTGCTAAGGTTAGTGGTCTTCGTAAGTCCCGAGTTTTAGACTTCAGCTTCTATGATAATAAGGGTAATCTTTTGAAAAGCTATTCGATTCCTGAATAAACATTTATAAATTATTTATTTTAAGATGTTATTTTTCAGGCCCTTAAGTACTTAAATCTAAAGTATGCGTACAGGATAGTTAAAAAAATAGCTTTCACATTTCTAAAGGGTTTATTACATTTGTATAATAAACCCTTTTTTCATGGACCCCATCGCCGAAAGAATACGCGAAATCATTGATTTCACTGGATTGAGCAATAAAGACTTTGCTGATTCTATTGATGTTGCTCCTGCTATTATTAGCCATATACTTAGCGGTAGGAATAAGCCATCACTTCACATAGTTCAACAAATTACAAATGTATATACAAATGTTAATTTGACCTACTTGCTCAATGGAGATGGTAGCTTAATTAAGTCGTCTAATACTCCAAAACAGGGTTTTAGTGCTTATGATGATGGCATTAGGACAGTGTCCGCACCTACAGGCGCTCCTTTACCTAAACGTGAGCCTACCCATCCTAAACCTGATATAAACAAAGAAGAGGAAAAGCCTAAATCACATGAGAAACAAGAGTTAACAAATGTATATACAAATGTTAATTCAAAGACTAAACGAGAAATAGAAAGGGTAATCATTTTCTATTCTGATAAAAGCATGGAAGAATACAAACCATAAGCTTTTATTTCGCCAATCATTAGTTAACTTTGCCCTTCGTATTAGACAACAACATGAAGAAAGAAATAGCACTTGCGTTAGCTTTAATTACCTTAGCCATTAGTACTCGCTTACTTCCCCACTGGCCCAATTTCACGGCTTTAGGTGCCGCGGCATTGTTTAGTGGTTCTTTTTATAAAAGGAAGTCATTAGCTTATATTATCCCCTTGGTAGCCCTATTCTTAAGTGACCTAATCATAAATAATGTTATTTACGGAGCATTTTACCCAGGCTTCCAATTTCTAAGCGAAGGCTTTTACTTTATGTATCTCGGTATTATCCTTACGGTATTAGTAGGTCGCTATGCGGCTATTTCTAAGGGAAAGCCCATGAATGTTGCTTTAGCGGCTATTTCATCCTCTCTACTCTTCTACTTTGTCACCAATTTTGGTGCATGGTTAGGTAATCCCATGTACACTCAAAATTTCTATGGCCTTGTAAATTCCTATGTCGCGGGCCTACCTTTCTTAATAAATGGCAGTTTAGCAAGTTTCATTTACGCATACGGCATATTTAGTGCTTACTGGTATTTCAGTAAGGACAGTAGTTTCAGCATGAAGTCGATCTAAATAGAATTTGAACTTTAGCAATTCCTTATTTCATGCTTAGATCCTGCTATGACAGGGGTGAATGAAGCTGATTGTAAGTATATCCTGAAACTTACACCTTGTACCCTAATTCAACAATAAGGTCTTGTAGGAGCTGAATATGAGACCTTAAGTTAATGGGCTCCTTGAAACGCGTTTGCGATAAATCTAAAAAAACGGGCTCCTTTTTTGGGTCTAGATCATTTTCGAGCTTAAGGTTCCCTTTCTGTCCTAAAATGCAATAATCTAAAACCATAGGGTTTACTCTTGCGGCGATAATTGCAGCAACTTTGGACATTGGAGAATTTAAAACTAGAGAAATTCCTTTTTCGGCGCCTTTTAAAATAGCACCACATAAAGCCGCGGTTTCAAAAGAACCATAAAAACTCAAAATCGTAAAAGGGTCGTGGCTAATAGGGTGTTTACGCAGAGCTTTACTAAGATCTTCGATAAACTTTAGATTATAGGTGTTTAGACTGTCGGCCTGCCATAATTCCAATAAAGACTTATCTTCTAATGCGGCAAATAAAGCGAAGAAGGCAATGTCGTCTCCACTACCAAAACTGTTTAAAACCAGAAAGTTAACTCCCGAATAATGTTCTCTTTCAACCAATTTTTGTCCTATGGCAAAAGCCTCTTCGCATTGGGCTGTGGTCATAGCTGGGTATTCGGCGAAATTAGCACTGCCCGAGTTTATGCGAGCATTAATCAATCCTTGACCACGGTGCATCCAAAATGTAGAATTGTTTTCATCAGAATTAAAAGTTCCTAAATCAACAATGCGATGATTTAATAAAGTTTTCTTCTCTGCTTGAAACAAGTAGTAATTGGGCTTAGCAAGAATGTGAAGAATCATTTCATGGCTATCGTGTTCCTCTGCATTGGCTCTCGAAATTCCATGATCGGCAACAAAAGTGAGAATACTTGGCTTCAATGGAGCAAGAGGAAATTGACCTTGTATTAAGGCCAAACGTTCGAGAAGCGGATAAAAATGACCAAGGCTACTTTTAGTAAAGTAGCCTTCCGTCTTAAATCTGATAAAATATTCATTATCAGATAAATCCTTAATCCCTTCTATGTGAAAGTGATACTTATTTAAAAACGACATTTTTAGGTTTCACTCCTATTTTAATGCTTGTCTTTAAATTTCCTGCGGGACTATAAACTTGTAAGTCACCATCTTGGTCAGGGTTGTCTGGTAAGCGCATCGCGTAAAGCTCTAGCTCCAATTCGTCAAAAGCAAGACTGTAGTAGTTTCCTAAAATAATTGGATTTTCCTCTACTCTTTTTGCAAAAGTAGACATGCTAAAAACAGAACCAGTAGGACTATTGCCAATATAAAATAATTGATTGCCTTCCGAATTGAGAGTTAAAGAATGAGGTTTTAACAAATTATCAGTAAAATACATCACCGTGTCTGGAGTAATGGCCCATCCCGAATCAACGGCCATCGTTAATGTATCCAATTGGTAACGATACAGACTACCTAAACCCGAAGCAAATGGATTATTATTATCTATTTTACCTCCATTCAAAATCCATAAATTATTATCGGCGTCGATAACCATACTGTTTGGCTTTCCCCCTACACTAAGTTTAGAAATAATGGTGTCTTCAGTAGTTCTTAAAATAGTAACCGTGCTATCAAATAAAAAGGCTCCTGTATTACATACAAAGGCCATATCATTATAAACCAACATTTTAGTTGGCCCCGTACCCTCTACTTCTACTTCTTTTTTGATATTACCATTATTGGCGTTTACTACATACACCCCATCGAATTCCCAAGAGCTTATATAGTATTCATCGGCGGAAGTTTGTACAACGTTCTTAATTTGCATGAAATTAGCATACTGCCGTTCTATTTTCAAATCATCTAAATGGGTGAAAACAATTTTATCAGAACCAGGAACTATCAAAACTAATCGTTCGCGGTCCTTATCAATCATCATGTCACTTAATTGAGCACCGAGAGGATTAATATTTGCCTTGCGAAAAACGTTGTTTTCCACGGTTTGACTAGTGATATCGTAAGATGCTAAAGAGCTAATTCCATTAGGAGAGATTCCCTCTATTCCAATTAGTGCCTTACGAGGCGCATCAGGAAGCGGTTGTGGATCTTCGTCTTTTTTACAAGAACTTAAAATTATACTAAGACCTAAAATACTAAGTACTACTTTTTTCATAATGTTGGAACTCCTTTGCGGGTGCTAAAAATAAAGGAAAAAGCTGGGATTTCGCAATTCAATGCTGCAGTAAATTTATTGAGCCATTAATTGTTTTGCATTGGCTAATGCAGCCTCTGTAATCTCCTCACCACTTAGTAGACGAGCAATTTCTTCTAGTCGTTGGTCAGCATCCAATTCCTTAATATGAGTTTGAGTATTTCCTTCTGAATTTTCTTTCCAAACTTTAAAATGGCTATCACCTTTGGCAGCAATTTGCGCTAGGTGAGAAATGGAAATGACCTGCATATCTTTACCCATTGCAGCTAAGATATCGGCAATTTTTCGAGCAGTAGCTCCACTTACTCCCGTATCTATTTCGTCGAAAATAATGGTAGGCAATGCTTTGGTGCGCGATAGAATTGCTTTAAGCGCTAACATTACTCGGCTTAACTCACCGCCAGAAGCTATTTTGCTTAGTAAGGCGGGCTTTTGACCTAAATTAGCGGAGAATAAAAATTGTATTTCATCTTTTCCCGAAAGGCTATATTCTTTTGCTTCCTTAATTTCAATAATAAATTGAGCATCTTTCATATTCAGGCCCGCAAGAATTTCTTCTAAAGAAGCTTGTAATTTGGCCAGAATAGATTGTCTAGATTTACGCAAATCATCCGCGGCTTCTTTTAATTCAATAAGCTTCTCTTCAATTTGCTTTCGCAAATGACTCAGATTTTCATCTCTATCTAAGGCATTAGCAATGCTGGCCTCTATTTCCTCTCGTTTTGCAATCAATTCCTCATTTGAGCTAACAAGATGTTTTTTCTGTAAGCCCATTAAATGACTAAGACGTTGATCTAATTTTTCTTTTTCTAATGGATCGAAGCTGCTACTCTCACCTATTTGCTCTAATTCAGCTCTAATATCTTCAAATTCAATACTAAGACTTTCTAATCGCTCCGCTAAGGTGGCCAAGGCTTTATCAAAACGTCCAACGGATTTTAGTTGATTTCTGCTTTGCTTTAAGCTCTCACTAATTCCATAAGGTTCAGATTGTGCCAAGTTTAAAGCTTCTGCTACAGCAGATTCGATAGTGCCAATATGCTCTAAACGAGATAGTTTCTCTTCCAATTCTTCTTGTTCACCGGGAACAAGTTTGGCCGATGCTAATTCTTCAAAAAGAAATTGCATATAATCAGCATCGCCGCCTTCTTCTTTTTGTTGAGCCTCTAGTTTATTTAGCTCTTTGGTAAGAGCTAAATGCTGATTATAAATTTTTTGATAGGTATTTTTGACTTTGATGTTTGCCGCAAAATTGTCAATTAGCTCCAGCTGAAAACTATTATTATTTAATAATAAGGTGTCGTGCTGACTATGCACGTCAATAAGTCTTTCCGTAATTTGAGACAGGATATCGAGTCGAACGGGGCTATCATTTATAAAGGCGCGCGATTTACCACTAGGCTGAATTTCTCTGCGGATAATGGTTTCTACCTCAAAATCTAAATCATGCTCCTTAAATGCCTCTAAAAACATATCTCGCGAAAGCGTGAAAACACCCTCAATGATGCATTTTTTCTCTGGATTACGTAAAGCCTTAAGATCGGCTCTCGCTCCTAATAAATGCCCAAGTGCTCCCAAAAGGATGGATTTCCCGGCACCCGTTTCGCCAGTTATTACGCTGAAACCCTTAGAAAAATCTAATTGAAGATTTTCTATTAAAGCGAAGTTGTCAACCGAAAGCTTTTGTAACATAATTAACCCTGACCCATTGTTTGATACGATGAACTATTATTTGGATCGAGCTCAATAAGAAGATCCTTTAGGTCGCCAATTGGTATAGGTTCGCCTTTATTGAAAATTTTAACAATTTCCGCTTGCTTCGCATCGAACCACATTTGAAGTATAAAACTATTACGCCTTTGATCGTTCACTTTTTTAAGGGACATCAAGGCTGTTTTAATATTCATTTTGGCCATTCGAATTTTACTAGCATCATGCATCAAATCTAAACCTTGGCGGTGATAAGTATACAAGCCCACTCGGTAATTGTCAAAGGCGGGACTGGATAAATTATCGCTAAGCCAATAGCGGTTTTTATTACTACCTCCGAAACTATTCCAACCACTATTATTGCTTGACTGGGCGTTCCCCACAATATTTTGTGCTTCAGTGTAAAACTCTGTTCCTCCCATAGCAGAATAGGTATCGTGATCCAATCCTATAATGATGTAGGTATAATAAGCTAGTATGGAAGTGAGATTGGATAAATAGGCATTCGGGGCAAAATCCAGTCGATCGAACTCTAAATATTCAAAATCGAAATCACCGTCTTGATGCACTAAAATGGGTGATTTATAATCTGATTTATAAATAGGACGGCTGTAAAATACCTGGATGGAACCACTAAAATTATTGTTATTACGACTATTTATGGTTATAACAAATTGACAATCAATACGCTCTTCAATCGAATAGCTTTCATTTGTCCATTTGCGGTTATTTAAAAACTCGCGAATGGCCTTTTCCATATTATCGTAAAGCTGCTTGTTGGTAGCTTGAATATTAGGCGTTAAAACTTGTACCCTAGCATTAAGCTCTTGCGCTTGTAAAAAATTGCAACTAATTATGATGCTGATGCAGAATATCCAATATTTCATGCGCTAATTCTTTCTTCAATTTTAAGGAAAGAGCAATCTGCTCTTGATTTTTGCCAATTAAACGAACTTCATTTGTATCATGTCCAAATCCTCTCTCATTTTTATCAGGGCTGTTTAGAACGATCCAATCACAGTTTTTGGTATGTAATTTCTTTTGAGCATTTTCAAGGGCATTCTCAGTTTCTAGGGCAAAACCAATTACTACCTGGTCTGTTCTTTTCTCTGCAGCCAAGGTCTTTAAAATATCTGGATTTTGAATCAAATCAAGACGCATCTCTTCCGCTCCAATAACTTTCTTAATTTTCTGTTGAGCTGGGTTCTTCGGCCGATAATCTGCGACAGCAGCGCTAAAGATAGCCCAATCGGCCTGCTTAAAATTTTCTTCGGCAGCGGCTAACATTTCCAAGGTACTTTCTACCCTAATAATGGAAATCGCATTATTAGTCGAATAAAGTGCACTTGGACCTAATACTAAGGTTACCTGCGCTCCTTTTTGTGCGGCAGCTTCTGCCAAAGCCATCCCCATTTTTCCGCTCGAGCGATTACCTATAAAACGCACAGGGTCAATAGCTTCATAAGTTGGCCCAGCCGTAATTAAGATATTCTTACCCGCTAAAGGAGCCTGTTCCAATAAATAAGCATTAATGTGCTGGAGAATGGTTTCAGGTTCTGCCATGCGCCCTTCTCCACTTAAACCGCTTGCTAGCTCGCCGTTTTCGGCGGGAATAAAGTGATGACCAAAAGACTTGAGTACAGAAATATTATTTTGGGTAGCGTGATGTTTGTACATATCCAAATCCATAGCTGGAGCGAAAAACACGGGGCATTTCACCGAAAGGTAAACCGCCATAAGGAAGTTATCCGATTGCCCTTGAGCAATTTTGGCTAAGCTATTTGCGGTAAGCGGTGCTAATACTAAAAGATCGGCCCACAAACCCATTTCTACGTGATTATGCCACTCGCCACTTTCGCTCTCCTTATCGTAATATTCCCAATAAACAGGATTTTTACTTAAAGTTGATAAACTTAAAGGAGTCACAAAGTCGCGCGCGCTAGGGCTTAAAACAACACGTACCTCGGCCCCTGCTTTTACAAGCAAGCGCACGAGGTACGTAGTTTTATAGGCGGCAATACCACCAGTTACTCCTAGTAGTATTTTCTTTCCGCTTAACATCTTAACTAATCTTCTTCTTCCTTAGTTTCTTCAGGTCTACGGAAGTAAATTCTGCCTTCTTTCCACTCTGTGGCAGCAATGTGATGGGCCTTGGGTAGACTTTCGTAAAAACGAGAAACTTCAATTTGCTCTTTATTTTCGAAGATTTCCTCTAATGATTCATTATTAGTAGCGAATTCTTCTAACTTATCGTGCAATTCAATTTTAATATCCTCGGCAATTTGATCTGCACGCTTAGCTAGAATGCTCACTGCCTCATAAATGTTTTGAGTTTGTGCATCGATATCGTTATGATCACGAGTGATAGTGCTACGTGGTGCATCTACTTTTTTGAAATCCATATAGTGAATTTAAGATTGAATATTAAAACTATTTATTTCTGCTTGAATGGTTGAGAATAAGATCTCCAATTCCTTATTGTACCTGCTTTCAGAGAAAGCTTCCTTAAACTCTAAATAAGAAGTTTTGCTTTCTATTAAACGCTGTAATTTTTTTTCCTCTATGCTATTGGTGGCTAATCGATAGGCCGACACACTGCGATAATACATGCAATCTTCACGAAAATCAGTATCGGGGAATTCATCTAAGACGATATTGAAACTTACCACGGCGGACTGATAATACTCCATGTGATAATAAAGCATGGCTCGCTCAAAAGCTTTTTGTTCTAACTTCGCTCTAAGCTCATCAATTAACTCGTTCGCACTTAACAATTTATCGCTGGTAGGATAAAGGTTGGCGAAAAGTTGTAAATCGTTAATTGCCTTAAAAGTAAAGTCTTGGTCCAAGCTAAAAGACGGAGACTCCAAATAGTGGCAATAACCAATCATATAATAAGCTAATTCCGTTTTCGGGTGATTCGGGAAAGTTTTCGCAAAATTCTTAAAATGATATGCCGCCAATATGAAATCCTTTAATTGGTAGCTGGTCATCGCATAGTAATAATAAACTTCTGCCGCCTTATCCGTTCCCCGATAAAGGATTAATAACTCATCGAATAAGGGATAGGCTTTAGCGTATTCTTCGTCGTTAAAATACTCTATTGCTTTCTCGTATTTAAAGTCAACATCAGGGCTTTTCAAAACCTTCTGATACTCATTACAAGAGGCTAAAGCAAATAGCAGGACGAAAATACTAAGGTATTTGAATTTGTTCTCCATAAATCAGATGGCAAAAGTACAAATTTGGCTTGAATAATCTAGTGAAAAAACGCAAGCTGGCTAAGCTTATTCTCTTTCATCTGGCTTTAAGCCCTAATTATAACTTTAGATTTTCTGTGAAAAGGAGAAAATCATCTACATTACCCATTAACAGTGGGCTAGATCATTTTAACTTTTACTAGAAATCCTTTTTGGATCCTTGAAAAGTAGTTTTCTTTCGCTCTCGTTTTTCTCACAAGCCGCTATCATATCGCTAAATTGGCGCTAATTCGACTAATCGCAAAGCGACTAATATCTAATTATGTGTAAAATTCAGCCTGTCTAGCTGTCTAATTTGCCGCTTGCAAATATTTCTCTTTCTAAAATCGCCTTGGTTTGATTGGGGAATTCAATCTGAATATTTTGCTCCTCTCGCACCCAAGCTCTCAGTGGCTCTAAACTTTGGTCATTTAACACTTTTAGGCTAGGAACACCTATTTCACGCAATGCGGCCGCATTACAGTATTGCTCATACTGACCTTTTATAGGAACCACAAATAGTTTTTTTCCTAAAAAAAGTGCTTCCGATGGGCCTTCAAAACCTGCAGAGCATAAGAGTCCGGCACTAGAACTTATGCTTTTAGCAAACTTTTTTGCGTCTATCGGACAAATTAAAACATTCCTTTCTAGCTTTTCTTCTTTAGCCTTTCGGCTGAAGAGTTGCCAAGAAACACCCTCAATTTTTAATAGAAGCTTGATTAATTTATCATCTGTATAAGCGGGTAAATACACAGTATAATGTCCTAAATTACTACGTTTTGCCTCCCTTATATCCGCTCTGATGACCGGTGGAAAGATAAAATCATCATAGGGCTTAAAATGGAAGGCTATATTTCTCTTTACTGGAGCGTAGTATCGTAAAATCAGTTCTCCTAACCAATCTTTTTTAGCTGGGCGTGGCGTCTTGTCCGATAAAAAAGAGGCCTGATGACTGAGTCCAATGATAGGGACTTTCCGCAGCTTACAAGCCCAGGCGCTGATGGCTTCAAAGTCGTTAATTACTAAATCATAATCCCGTACAGGAACCTGATTTAACTCTTTAAATAAGCTTATCAACGAATTGTTAAACAGGGTTTTAAGGTAGTTTAGTCCTCCCCTTTTGCTATAGTAAAAAACCACTCCTCGGTAGGAGTATCGTATCGGCTCATTGAGCTCTACTTGACTTTGGCTGCCACTAATTAAAATATCCACTTTAGCAAAATTATGCAGGATAGGGATAATTTCTAAAGCCCGCGCGGCATGTCCATTTCCAGTACCTTGAAAGGCATAAAGCACTTTTAGTTTTTTAGGCAAGTTCGCTCTGTTTTTCGGTGACTTTAGCAATGAGACTTTTCAAATTCAACTCTTCAATCAAATTCTCTTCCTCCGTAGAGTTGATTAAATCTTTCTTATACTGATAAAGTTCCCATTTTTTTCCATCAAATTCTAAAGCACTTAAATTTTCAATCCAATCGCCCGAATTTAAATACCAACATGCGCCCTTCTGATTTTCAATTAAACGCTTTTGCGGTTGATGAATATGGCCACAAACAACATAGCTAAAACCTTGTTCTATAGCTAATTCACTCGCAACAGTTTCGAAACTATTGATATATGATACGGCTCTTTTGACACTACTTTTTATTGCTTTTGAAAAACTGTAGCGTTCCTTCCCCATTTTTTCTAAGGTCCAGTTTACCAAGCTGTTAAAACGAATCAGTAAATCGTAACCCCAACCACCAAGTTTGGCTAACCATTTCGCTTTCTGAATGGAATGATCAAATATATCTCCGTGGAAAAACCAAGCTTTCCCATCAGGCAATTCCAATACAAGCTTATCCAGTAAAGCAATATTACCCATCCGAAAATCAGAAAAACGGCGCAAGGCCTCATCGTGATTACCCGTAAGATAATAGACTTTGGTTCCTTTGGATGCCATTGCTAAAATTTGCTTTAAAACCTTCAAATGACTTTTGGGGAAATAACGCTTTCGAAACTGCCAAATGTCAATAATATCACCATTAAGAATCAATCTTTCTGGACGAATACTTTTTAAATAGTCACTAAGTTCCTTGGCCCGACAGCCATAGGTACCCAGATGTAAGTCGGAAAGAACAACAATGGGAATTTCACGCTTTTCCATATTAATTTTGTGGTAAAATTGCAGATCTAAGTTTAAGTCTGTATTAATGAGAGGTTAAGCTCTAGTGTGAAATTTAATAATCGTATTGAAATTTGAACCGCGTGTAAAATCGTAATTTTAGGACAAAATTTACCCTATGGAACTTATAGAACTGGAAGATCATTTTAATACTGCTGGTGGTCAATTTATTAGTAGTGCTTATACGATGCAGCAAAAGCTTCAAAATATCAAAGCCTTTATCTTTGATTGGGATGGCGTTTTTAACGATGGATTTAAACATTCTACTGCCGGCAGTGGATTCTCGGAGGTAGATAGCGCTGGTTTGCGCCTTCTTAGATTCGCTTTTTATCAGGCTAAACAAATTAATGCCCCATTGGCAATTATCACAGGTGCAGAAAATCCTACTGCCAAATGGTTATTAGAAAAACAAAATGGCAACGCTCTCTACCAGAAAGCCCTCAATAAAAATGTAGCCCTTGAGCATTTTTGCAACAAGCATGGCTTAAAAGCCAAGGAAATAGCCTTTGTTTACGACGATGTAATTGATCTGCCTATTGCCAAGCAATGCGGATTAAGCTTTTGCATGGGCCGTTTGGCCAATCCATTATTTCTGCGTTATGTAGAGGAACACGAATTGGCAGATTATATTACTGCGAGTCAGGGTAATGAGCATGGCGTGCGCGAAGTCTGTGAACTTTTAGTAGGCCTTTATGGTAATTATGATGCTTGCCTAGAAGGACTGCTAGAACGTAGTGATTCTTACCGTCAGCATAAAGAAGATTTACTATCCTTTAAGACTGAAATCTTCGAAATAGACGGAACAGATGTTATTATAGTTTAATTGTCAATCTTTTTTATTTGGTTTGCGGAACAGAAACAATCGAAAAATTATGAGAAAAATTAGTCTATTCATTTTAGCTCTTAGCTTCGGCTTTGCGAATGCGCAAGAATTACCTGCCCCTAGCCCAAGTGCTAGCTTAACACAAAGAGTGGGTTTAACTGACTTTACCGTTGAATACAGCCGTCCCGGTGTAAAGGATCGCGAAATTTTCGGCGAATTAGTTCCTTACAACGAAGTTTGGAGAACAGGCGCTAACAAGGCTACAAGCATTGAATTCAATACTGATGTTACTTTTTCAGGAAAGACCGTTCCAGCAGGAAAGTATAGCATCTTCACGATACCCGCTGAAGGCAAGTGGAGCTTTATGCTAAACAAAGAAACTGAACTTTGGGGAGCCAACGACTACAATGAAGAACAAGACGTTCTTAGAATCGCAGCGATTCCTACCGAAGGAGAAATGACAGAAACATTTACTATTGATTTCACTAACATTAGCACCAATGGCGCTTCTTTGCAAATAAGTTTTGCAAATACAGTGGTTTCCGTTCCTTTTGAAGTTGAAACAAGCGAAAAGGCTATGAGCAACATTAAGGAGGCTCTTTCTAGTAGTCCGAAAGACAAATTATGGGCGGTAAATCGCAATGCTGCTAATTATTATCTAAACAATGGTTTGGATAAAGAAGAAGCACTTAAGTTTATTGAAACATCTGTGAAATTAAAAGAAGATAACTGGTACAGTCATTATGTTCATGGTGAAATACTAAGTTCTTTGGGTCGCAATAAAGAAGCAGTTCAGGCAGCAAAGAAAGCCATGGAAATTGGTCAAAATGAAGCTGATAAGGCCGACAAAGAATTTGGCTATAATGCTATGCTCGAAGAGGCAATAAACAAATGGACAAAGTCTTAATTTAAGTTCACCGCTTGCAAATCGTTGAACGATGGGCCCCGACGATTATCGTCGGGGCTTTTTTGTTTAAATCGAGGTAATTACTGTAAATTAAGCTAAGTCAGACCTTAATTTAGCCAATTACCACTTTAGTTTTTTTTATCTAATACATCCCTTTTACCCAATTGAAAAAAGTAAACTACACTATCTCCGGTTTCAACGCTCTGCCCATGGCGGCTAATTTATCTTTACCTGCAGACCTTAGCAAGATGAAGGGCTTGGTAATTTATGCCCATGGCATTAATGGTTTTAAAGATTGGGGCGGAATGAATAAAATTGCCTTAGAATTTAGCCAGCGGGATTGGGCTTTCTTAAAGTTTAACTTTTCGCACAATGGCACAACTCCGGCGCATTTAGAAGAGTTTCATGATCTTGATGTTTATGCTCAAGATACCTATTTAAAAAGGCAGTTTGACTTAGCACAAATCTTCACTTTCGTAGATGAGATTTTAGAACCAGACTTAGGTACAGGATTTAAAAAAGTCGTTTTAATTGGTCACAGCCGCGGTGGCGCCGATGTAATTCTAAACGCTCCTCAAAATACACGTTTAAACGGATTAATAACCTGGGCTTCAGTTGCTCATGCAAAAACTCCTTGGTCTAATTTAGATCCCGATGAAATTGACCAATGGCGCGAAAAAGGTGTATTCTATCGTCCGAATAGCCGCACCAAGCAAGAAATGCCTATTGGTTTTGAGCTTTTTGAAGAATGGCAAAATAATAAAGCTACTCTTGATGTAGAGACAAGCGCTCGTAAGATTGAAATCCCTTGGCTCATCGCCCATGGTGATGAGGATGAAGCGGTTTTTGTAAAAGATGCTTACACCTTAAAAGAATGTAATCCAGAAGCTAAAGTTGCAATCATTGAAGGGGCTAATCACACTTTTGGGCGTGTTCATCCCCTTAAGGGAGATGCTTTACCAGAACATAGTCAACAATTATTAGATGCCTGCTTTAAATTTTTGGCGGCACTTTAATTATCTGGTATTTCCGCGATTCTAAGGCCTGACGAATCAACCCTCCTGTAGTAGAAGAACTGGAGCGCAACTCTAAAAAGTGCTCTAAGTCTTCCATACTGCTTATGGACTCGGAATTGGGCACAAAGCCTGTGGCCACTAGTTGACCATTTTCTATACAAATAAAGCCCTGCTCCTCTTCCGTGCGACCACGAGAAAGAATAATTTGTTGTTCTTTTAGCTTATTCAGATCTGCCTCTAAGCGAGCAAAATTGTTGTTATGCTTTTCCTCATCAATGCTAATACTGCTATTGGGAAAACCACAGAGGCTGTCCGCCAATTGATACTCCTCTGCTTTAGCTGCTAGCCAAGTACGTGCCTTATCTAAAGAGTAAAAATCTAACCAATAGTTTTGCTGAACCCCTATCCTATTAACGACCAGACAGTTATTTCCCTTTTGATCTTTGTAAGGAAAAATCCCAAAGCGGATTTTCGGCTTCTTTTGAGCCTGATTGTACTCGGGCCAATATTTGCGAATCTCCTCATCTTCTAAAAGACCCGCCATTAATGTACTTCCGCTAAGCTGATAGCTGATAGAGTGAATTTCCCGTTTAAATCCTGCACTCTTTGCAGAGCTTTTTTCTGCCGTAAAATGGGTGCTGACTCTTTGTTTTAGTCGCGTCGCTTTGCCAATGTAAATAGGCTTTCCAGATTTATTGTGAAAATAATAGACCCCTGGAGCATCGGGTAAGTTATGATAGTCGTCGGCTTTAAGATTAGAAGGTAAGTTTATTTCACCGCTATTCTTGCGAATCATCATTTGCCATTCTCCCGACTTATCTTTAGCCAATAATTTATGCAATAACTCGGCGGTTACGCGGGCATCGCCCCAAGCTCGGTGTGCAGACTGGTTAAAAAGACCAAAATGACTGCTAATATTTTTTAAACTGTAAGATCGCAAGCCTGGCTCTACCCTTCTGCCGTAGCGCACAGTGCACAAACGTTTGGGATTGTAATTTATATCAAGCTCTTTAAATGCGGCTTGGATAAAACTTAAGTCGAAACTGACATTATGCGCCACAAAGGTATGGTCGCCTAAAAATGCTAAGATATCGGCAGCAATATCTTTAAAAGCGGGCGCATCCGAAACCATATTATCGTCGATACCAGTTAGGGCCGTAATACTCATAGGAATACTACGCTCGGGCTTTACTAGGCTAGAATATTCATCAATTATATTTTGTCCATCGCTTATGCAGATGGCAATTTCCGTAATATTATTTGCCTTGGCATAACTTCCTGTGGTTTCAATATCAACTATAGCAAACAAATGGAATGAGTTTTAAAGGGTAAAGGTATTAAGCCAAGATTGATTTTTGGAAAACCAAAAAGACTTATTTGTGCACATTTAATAGGCATTAAAAATTGGCCCTGAGCCTTAATTTAATGAAACGATTAGAATGTAAACCTTCTCGGCTAAGCATTGTTTACTTTCAAATTATTTTCATGCCTGAACTACCCGAAGTAGAAATAATGCGTCGTTACTTTAACGAATGCGCCCTAGATAAAACCATTACCCAACTTGACTTCCTCGACGAACTAGGAAAAGTGTATAAAAGTTCCCCAGAAGTTATAGAGAAAAGCTTAATCGGACAGCGATTCACTGAAACCGAACGGATTGGGAAATACCTCTTTGCTCGCATTTCCACGGGACAATACTTGCATTTACACTTTGGGATGACCGGCAATTTGGAACTCTTTCAGGCTGATAATCTCCCCAAATACGCCCGTTTGGTCTTCCATTTTGAAAGCGGCGAAAAGCTTGCCTTTTGTGATTTACGTAAATTTGGGGTAATCGAAATTGTAGATAACCCCCAGGCTTATCAAAAAGCGGCTAAAATTGGCGATGACTTCCTTACCATTAGCTAGGAATACTTTAAAGAAAAACTGAAAAAACCAACGGTCGCCATTAAAACCAGTCTTCTCAATCAGAAACTTTTTGCCGGCATTGGAAATTGGATTGCTGATGAAATGCTTTTCGAAGCGGGCGTTCATCCTTTAAGAATAAGCAAGGATATTAGCGATGCTGAATTAGCTAAACTATACAAGGCAGGACAAGAAATAATAAGGACTGCCATAGCAGAAGACACCCATTACGGCGATTTCCCAGCCGATTTCTTCGTTAATTATCGTAAAATCGACGCCTTGCACCCATCTCATCCCAATAGCCCAGTAGAGCGATTAGTAGTAGGTGGTAGAGGTACTTTTATTGTTCCCGAAAAACAAAAACTATAAGTGGAAGAGATATTTTATACCTGCCCATATTGCTTCAGTGAATCTTCAATTTTGGCTGATCTTAGCGTAAGCGAACAAGAATATATTGAAGATTGTGAACGTTGTTGCAACCCCATTGAGTTTACTATTATCGCACACGATTTTACTTTAACTGACTTTCGTTATCAGTCTATCGAACAATAAGTTAAAGCGATATTAATCCTTCAATACCCTCTGCTTCCAAGTAGCGTTCAATTACCTTATCAGGACTCATCATCATCTCCTTAGCGGTAATGCTAACGAAGTTGCCTTTGCGTGATTCACGTATCTGAATTTGCGATTCCTTGGTATTAAAAAGACCCTCAACTTGTGCTATCTTTTCATTTTCTGCAGGTACGATAAACTTGAACATATATAGGCTTGGCCACGTGGTACTTTGCCCTAATTGCTCCTTTAATTTCTCGTATTTTGCTTTATTATCTTCCATGGCTTCAAAATTTGAAAACTTCTTTAATTTAGGCAAGTCTAATTAGTAGAATTATGAAAAGCATTCAAAATTGGTTCGATGAGTACGCTGTTAGTCATCAAAATGCCACAAATAAAACCATTCACTATATCTGTGTACCCCTCATATTCTTTAGCATTGTAGCCTTATTGGCTTCCATTCCAACAGCTTCATTTTTCGCATCTGCGCCAGCGAACTTAAAAGATTACCTGCATTTTGGTAGTTTATTGATTTTAATGGGCCTTATATTCTATTTAAGACTGTCCATCCCCATTTTTATTGGCATTGCCTTATTCTCATTTCTTTGTTTACAAGGAATTGTTTATTTAAAAATGGCGCCCATCCCCCTTTGGTCATCGAGCTTAATTATTTTTGTACTGGCTTGGATTGGCCAATTCATCGGGCATCATATAGAAGGTAAGAAACCCTCTTTTTTAAAAGATCTACAATTCTTATTAATTGGGCCAGCTTGGATATTAGGCTTCATTTATCGCAGCATTGGAATAAAATACTAGTTAATGACAAATCGCGTGGTTATTACCGGCGCCCCGGGAACAGGGAAAAGCACGATACTCAACCTTTTAGAAAAACGCGGCTATCCCATTCATCTTGAAATGGCAAGAGCCCTAATTGCAGAGCAACAAGATTTAGGAACAGATTTAGTTCCTTGGAAAAACCATGCTGACTTCGGCTTGGAACTATTTAAACGTCAGAAAGAACAGTATTTTAACGCTCAGGCAGATGCCTATAATTTTTACGATCGTGGCGTGCCCGATAATTTGGGCTACTTGCGTAGAGATGGGCTTCAAAACCATGCACTGGAAGAGGAAGCAGCGGGCTTAGTTTACCATAAGGAAGTATTTTTAACGCCACCTTGGGAAGAAATTTACGGCAACGACGAAGTGCGTTGGGAAGACACACAATTAATGTTGGAGATTCACGCGGCATTAAAAGATATTTATGAATTTTTCGGCTATCAAATAACCGAAGTGCCTAAGTTTGGGCCCGAAGAACGGGTTGTCTTTATTTTAAAAAGACTAGGCCTTAAGTGACAGGTATTCACAAAATCCTCAAAGACTTTTGGCACTACGATCAGTTTAGGCCATTACAAGAAGACATCATAAACTCTGCCTTGCAAGGGAAAGATACCCTGGCACTTCTGCCTACGGGCGGTGGAAAATCCATCTGCTTTCAAGTGCCTGCAATTGCCATGGAAGGAACGGCCTTGGTTATTTCGCCGCTTATTGCGTTAATGGCCGACCAAGTACAAAACCTAAAAGAAAGAGGCATTAATGCCATAGCCTTAAACTCTAGCATTAGCGCCAGTGAACGCGAATTGGCTTTGCAAAATGCGGCCAATGGCTATTATAAATTCATTTATATATCGCCCGAAAGCATTGATAATGAGAAGCTACTCAATAGACTGCAATATATTAATGTAAACCTTATTGTGGTTGATGAAGCGCATTGCATTAGTCAGTGGGGCTACGATTTTAGACCAGCCTACTTAAATATTGCCAAACTAAGGGAATTGAAGCCCAATTTACCGGTAATAGCACTTACGGCTACTGCTACCCCCGAAGTAGTAGAAGATATTCAGGCTAAACTAGCCTTTAATAATGGGGCTGTTTTTCAAAAAAGCTTTCTGCGCCCTGAGTTAAGCTATAATGTGCGGAAAACAGAGAATAAAATGGAGGCTTGTCTCGAAATACTCAATCGAATTCAAGGCAGTGCCATCATTTATCTTCGTAATCGCAAGGGCGTAGTTGAAGTTAGTAAATGGCTCGGCAGCATGGGCTATTCGGCCGATTATTACCACGCAGGACTAAAGGTAGATGAACGGCAAAATCGTCAAAATGCTTGGGTAAAGAATGAATTACGCATTATGGTTTGCACCAATGCTTTTGGAATGGGGATCGATAAGCCCGATGTTAGATTAGTATTGCACTTAGACTTACCCGATTCATTAGAAGCCTATTTTCAAGAAGCTGGCCGAGCGGCTCGCGATGGACAAAAGGCCTACTCTATTGTTTTGGTGGGCCCCAATGACATTAAAAGTTTAAAGGCACGTTACCTCGACTCCTTTCCCGATCGGGTGTATTTACTGCGAGTTTATAAAGCCCTTGTCAATTACTTACAAATCGCCGCAGGATCGGAAGAAGGAAGCACTTTTGGAATAGATTTAAATGATTTTTCCAATCAATACCGTTTAAGTCCTTTTAAGCTTTACCACGCCCTACGAATCCTAAACAAAGAAGGTGTATTGGAATTTAACGAACGTGCCTTTAGTCAATCGCGCATGATGATTAGAGCCGATCGCAGGACACTATACGACTATCAACTGCGCAATCCTAAAATGGATGACGTTATTAAACTACTAACTCGTTCTTATGGTGGCTTAGATGTGGAATACTTGCGAATTGATGAAAACCTTATCGCACGGCGGCTCAATACCAGCGTTTATAAACTTAAAAGCTATTTGCGTGAATTAAATAATCACGGAATGATTAGTTACCAAGAAGAATCGGGTGAAGCGGGATTAAGTTTATTACGCGAAAGAGCCAATAGCAAAGATCTTCTATTAAGCGAAGAGAATATTGAATTCCGTAAAGCAGAATTGGCCAAGAGACTGGCAGCGGTGGAAGAGTTTATTAATAGCGATGACTTTTGCCGGAGCAAAACTATACTGGCCTATTTTGGCGAACACCTTAGGGAAGATTGTGGTACTTGCGATGTTTGCCGTGCTAAAAAACGCTTGCAAAAATCTGGTAGTGAGGAGTATATTAAAACACAAATTTTAAATTTAATTACCAGTCATGAGATGAGCTTGCACGAATTTGAAACAGCTGTAAACAAGGAAAGTCACTATCTAAAAGTCCTGCGGCTTCTTTTAAAGGAAGAAATAGTTGGTCTTAAAAATGATAAACTCGTAAAGCTATAGCCCTAGAGCTTTTACTATCTTTGAGGCCCAATCAATTAAATCCTCATGAAAAAACTTAGCCTCCTTCTAGCAGTTTTCATTTTTGGCAGCGACATTCAAGCTCAAATAAATCCCAGTAATGCTATTGCTGGTACCGCTGCAGATATTCAATATTTAGGCGAAGGTTATTTAAGCCCTTTCGCAGACGCTCTCTCCTATTCTACTACCAATGGTTGGTATAATACCGCAAAGGTCCGCAAAACATTGCGTTTTGAAATATCGATTATTCCTTCCATTAGCATGGTACCCAATGAAATGAAGACCTTTACAATTGACGCGAATCGTTTGCAGCAGTTGGAATTGGTGAACCCTAATGATAATATAACACCTACTGTATTTGGATCCGAAAACCCTGGTGTGGCTTTGCGCTATTCAAACCCCGCTTTCGGTGGATTAGTTAGTTCTCAATTCAATATGCCCAGAGGAATTGGTATTGGAGTAATGCCTATGGCTGGAATTCAAGCAGGCATCGGTCTTCCCTTCGATTTTGAGTTAAAAGGACGTTTCTTACCCTCAAGTGGTGCCACTTTCATAGATGGGTCGAATGTAAGCCAGTGGGGGCTAGCCCTAAAACATGATTTATTACGCTATCTACCGAAAGGGAAATTACTGCCCTTTAGTCTTTCTGCTTTCGTAGCCTATTCTAGCTTAAGTTATAGCCAAGAATTAGAGCCTGGAAGTGGAAATGATAAAGAAGTTACTCTGGATGTAAATTCCCTTATTACCCGATTATTGGTTTCTAAGAAATTACTTTTTCTTACTTTTTATGCAGGAGCTGGTTATAATATTAATAATGCTGACGTCAATTTACTCGGCACATTTGAATATATCGACCCCACTAATATTCTAAATCCCGAGCAGCAGATAAAAGATCCACTGTCTTTTAGTAGTAGTGAAAGTTCTGGGTTTGCGGGAAATGTTGGTATTAGAGCGAAGTTTTTAGTGGTTGGCTTGGTTAGCGCAGATTACACCTTTGGAGCCTTTAATGCCCTTACCTTAAACCTAGGCTTAAGCTGGGATTTATAAACATAAAGACTTTTATGCGAATTATATTTATGGGCACTCCCGCCTTTGCTGTGGAGAGCCTCAAAGTTTTACATGCTAGTAAACATGAAGTGGTTGCGGTTATTACTTCCGTAGATAAGCCCGCTGGCAGAGGACGGAAATTAAATCAATCTGAGGTGAAGCAATTTGCTTTAGAAGCCGGACTCCCGATTTTACAACCCGTAAAGCTGAAAGATGAAGACTTTCTAAAGGAAATTAAATCTTTAAATGCCGATCTATTTATAGTGGTTGCTTTTCGAATGTTACCCGAAGTTTTATGGTCTTTGCCCAAATTAGGCACTTTCAACTTGCATTCTTCGCTTTTACCTAATTATCGCGGTGCCGCTCCTATAAATTGGGCTATTGTAAACGGAGAGAAGAAAACGGGTGTAACTACTTTCTTTATAAATGAGAACATTGATACCGGTGAAATTCTAATGCAAGCGGAAACCGACATTGCAGCTGATGAAGATGCAGGATCTTTACACGACCGCTTAATGATAATTGGAGCAGAGCTCGTTTTAAAAACCGCGAACGCTCTTGAAAAAGGTGAACTCAAGCCAAAAGCCCAAACTGAAGTCCCCAATCGCAGAGAAGCTCCGAAAATCTTTAAAGATGATTTAAGGATTAATTTAAAGGATAGCGCGGCACATATTTATAATCTCATAAGAGGAATGTCTCCATTTCCTGGAGCATGGACTATCCTTCAGACGAAAGGCGAAGAGAAAAGTTTAAAGATTTTTGCCAGTGAAATTTTAGAAGATATACCCTTATCCAATACGGGTAAAATTGAAATTTGGAATAAAAATCAAATCATTTTACACCTCAAAGATGGCGTATTAAGCCTCAAAGCCTTGCAAATAGAGGGAAAGAGACGCATGAATGCACAAGATTTCGTGAATGGACGCATCTTGGAAGAAGGCGCGAAAATCATTTAAACACTTGATTATAAGGGTTTTAATACTTCAGGTTATTAACAGAAGTTTATAATTTTCAACAATTACATGCTTTTTTCGTCTGAAATGTTGGTAGATAGCGGCTTTCGGTTAAATTTGTTGGTGTTCGAGATATTTGTCTAACCAAAAAAAATTAAGAAATGAACAAAGCTGATCTAATTGATGCAATGGCAGAAGATGCAGGCATCTCAAAAGCAGCCGCAAAAAAAGCCTTAGATTCTTTTACTGATCGTGTATCTGCTACTTTAGCGAGTGGTGGTAGAGTTTCATTAGTAGGATTTGGTACATTCTCTACTTCTGAGCGTTCAGCACGTGAAGGTCGTAACCCACAAACTGGTGCTACAATACAGATTCCAGCAAAAACTGTAGCTAAATTTAAGGCTGGTTCAGAGCTAAACGCAAAGCTCTAAGCCCTGAAGAAAATAAGAAAAGGCCTCTTTTAGAGGTCTTTTTTTATGTCTTAATGGCCCGTATAAAGCGGTAATTCTGGTTTAAGTCTTTCAATAATTCACTTTCAAATCCTTCGGATACTAAAGATAGGGTTTGATCGGCTAAATATTGATTGATTTCAAAATACAAGCTTCCTCCTTGCTTAAGGTTGGTTTGTGCCATTTTAACAATGGCTTTGTAAAACACAAGTGGATCTTCCTCCTCCACAAATAGCGCTAAATCTGGCTCATATTGTAATACCCTCTCCTCCATTTCCATTTTTTGAGAAGGTGGTATATAAGGTGGATTGCTAATCATTAAATCATACCGTTGACTTTCTGCAAGTGGTTCTTCTAAAATACTTTTCTTATGAAAGTTTATTTCTATTTGATTCAGCATAGCATTTTCTTGGGCTAATCTCAAAGCACCTTCCGAAATATCCCAAGCTTCTACCGTCGCAGTGGGGAAAATTTTCGCCATTGATAATGCGATACAGCCGCTCCCCGTTCCAAAATCAATAATTCGAGCGGTTTTTTCTTTATTTAAGCGATAGTCTTCAGAAACCAAGGCTACTAACTCTTCGGTTTCGTCACGTGGTATCAATACATTTTCGTTAACCAAAAGCTTAAGGCCAAAAAAGTTAACCTTCCCTAGGATGTATTGTAGAGGTTTGTTTTGCACCAAAAGAATAAGATCCGTTTTAAGTCTTAGTTCACAATCGGGGTTTATTGTAATATCTCCCTGCTTAATAAGATCTAAACGGCTCAGTGAAAGCCTCTCTTCTATTAATATAGTTAAGAGTTGATTTACCTCGTTTGAGCTAAATTGCAACTTTAGCTTTTGATGCGCAATTTTCTTAAAATCAGATATTTTCATATAAAAAAAGCCCCGCTAATGCAGGGCTAATTAATGTATTTATAAGTAGCGATTAAGCTAAAACTTCTTTCATTTTAGAACCTAAGTCTGCAGGAGAATCAACTACGTGGATTCCACATTCACGCATGATAGCTTTCTTAGCTTGAGCAGTATCTTCGCTACCACCAACAATAGCACCAGCATGACCCATTGTGCGTCCTACAGGAGCCGTTTCACCTGCAATAAAACCAACTACTGGCTTAGTTCCGAATTCTTTAATCCATTTAGCCGCATTAGCCTCCATTTGTCCACCAATTTCACCAATCATAACGATACCATCTGTTTCAGGATCGTTCATTAATAGCTCAACAGCTTCTTTCATAGAAGTGCCAATAATAGGATCTCCACCAATACCAATTGCGGTGCTTTGACCCATACCTGCTTTGGTAATTTGATCAACGGCTTCGTAAGTAAGGGTACCTGATTTAGAAACGATACCAATACGACCGGGAGTAAAGATAAATGCTGGCATGATACCAACCTTTGCACCACCAGGAGTCATAACTCCAGGGCAGTTAGGTCCAATTAAACGAGAATCTTTATCGCTTAAATATTCCTTCACTTTAATCATATCATTTACGGGAATTCCTTCTGTAATAGCAACGATAACCTTGATACCGGCTTCTCCAGCTTCCATTATTGCATCAGCAGCAAAAGCGGGCGGTACAAAAATAATGGAAACGTCTGCTCCAGTTTCTTTTACAGCGTCGGCTACGGTATTAAAAACCGGACGATCTAAGTGCTTTTGGCCACCTTTTCCGGGAGTTACACCACCAACAACATTGGTTCCGGCTTCAATCATTTGTCCGGCATGGAAAGTGCCTTCACTTCCTGTAAAACCCTGAACTATAACCTTTGAATCTTTATTTACTAGTACGCTCATTACTGCGAATTATTTTGGCAATTAATTAACAGCGCGAAAATAATAGATAATGGGCAGCATTCGCACATAAATACTAATAATTTCAATTTCCGACTGCGATTTACTACGAATGCATTCCTTGTGCAGGGAAAGAAAAATCAATACTGACCTAATCCTTATTGATAGCCTCCGCTTTTTTAGCAAAAAGTTTTGTGAATGGCTTTGACTGCCAGTCACCAAAGAACTCTAAGACTTTAAAACGAACGAACATTTCCTCTTTGTACCAATCTTTTTCGCGAGTTTTCTTAACTACTTCGCGGTGTTCCTTTTGCTGATAAGCAAAATCTTGCATAGCCTCCTTTTTATTCCAAATGCTAAAGGTAGCTTGTTCAATTAAGGGCCACTCACCTATCCCTTTAGCAAAAAGCAGTGATTTTTGTTGACTAATATGCCTTGATACTGCAGGAACATTAAACCAAAAGGAGAGTAATTTTTTAGGTCTAATTGAGGCCCGAGTAATTACCGCCATTAAATCGCTTTCGCTAGATGCGTTTTTATTGACTTCAAAGGGCTGTAAACCATTCCATGATCCTTTATACTGGATTGCTTGCAGCAGAATGTGCAATTGATGCTCACTTTTCGAAAGATTTTCTTGATGATAACTGTTGGTTTGGCGGAAACGATTAAAAGCCTCTCTACTCTCCCAAACCATTAACTGTGCATAAACTTGCCAATCGGGCCAAATACTAAAACCCTCTGCAGCGCCACTTCCTAACTGTTTGTGATACTTTAGGCCTGGGGTGTTTGACAGCGCTGCATAAGCTAAACGCATTTGCTTAAAAGCCCACCACTGTTCACTCCTTTTAGAATATTTGTAAAAGCTTATACTAGTAATCTCCAAAGTCTTCTTTTCAAATTAACCGCTAAGGCTTGGCTTTGTTCCACTCTAGCTGAAATGCTTAAATAATGTATCCCATCAATGAATTTGGAATTTTGGGATTACCCTATCCGCAAATTTGCGACAAAAAAATACCCAGATCAAAAAGACCTGGGCACTTTAAAAGGTTCGAAGCGGATTGATTATTAGGCAGATTGCTTAAAGCTTTCTGCCGCACTGAAGAATAGTACCATTCCTCCCTCTTGCACGTGGTAAACTTCATCGTAAATGACTGGACACAGCCCATAATTAGCAAATTCTTCATAAGCGGTGAAATGCTTAAAACTGAAACCTAAGGCTTGCAATACTTTGCGATGTACTCTTTGAATACCCTCACTTTTTAACTCGGCAAGAATTTTACGGTTACGTCCTAAAATCCGATTGGTTTTGCGAACAGAATTCAATTCTTCACGATTCCTTTCATTGTGATAAGCATTACGACAAGAGCCATTACAAAACTTTTTATCAGTTCTTCCAACAATGCGGGATCCACACTCTATACATGTATTCATAACAGATTAATTTTAGTTAAGGTGTTAAAAGTATTTATAAAGCATTTCCAAAACATGTCAGAAAATGTACTTTCTGCATTAAAAATAGACAGATTGTGAAATCAGGGTAGCTCCTGTAGCGCTTTAAAACTCTCTATTTTTTCATTGTCAATTGTAACTGATAGTTGGTAATGAATGATTTTCCATCCCTCTTTTCCCCAAGTCAAAACCGCGGTAGCGCGACAAGGTCCCATCCAGGTATTTAGTAGTTCATCACAAATTGCGAATTGTTGATCCAGATGAACTTGCCAGTTCCTTTCGCTTGCCACAAATGTCCAGGCCGATTCCCTTTCAAAAGCTTTGGCCGACCATTTTCGTAAATCGTCGCGCAGCCAACGCTCTGTTTTATCGGTTCCAATATAAATAGCATCCTCACGCATACTACCAAAAAAATCTTCAGCATTCGCTTCTGCAGCAGCAAGATGCCAAGAATCCATAAATTGATTTAAACTAACTATTTGTTCTTCAGGCATAGCGAGCTTCTCACTTTGTGCTAAAACTTCATTGGAGAAGAAAAAGGCTAAGAATAAGGCCATAAAGGCTGATTTGTAAGTATTCATTCTTAAAAATTATTGATGGATAGCAATTTCTGCATTAAATTTAGAGCCAAATTAAAAGTTTAGTTGACAAAAAAATACATTATCTCTTACAGCCTTTTATTAGCCTCCCTTTCTTTACAGGCTCAAACCGACACGAGCAGCAGCAATGACTTTGACTTTTCGGATTTTGAATTAGCGGCACCTGCAGAAAAGGCCTTTTGCAATAATAAGGTATTAGGTCAAAGCCCAACCTCGCTTATTGGTCTATTTTATAATCTACAAGGTGGGCATCAACTCAATTCTCAGGTTTTTGATGATGGAAATGGTAATAAACTCAACAGCACTAGTGATATTAGATCGGCGCATGAAGTTTCATTAATAGGTAATTTTCCCCTACTCTCGCGCAACAACATATTGATTAATTTGAACGCAGTTTACCAAGAGCAACGCTACTCGGTGGATAACTCAAATGCGGACAATCCTTTTAATCGAATTATTGAAAATGAGGTTTTAAGAAGAAGCGCGTTGATTTTTACCGTTTTCAAGCCTTTAAATGATCGCACATTTTTACTGGGGCAAATTGGCGCTGAGTTAAACGGCAATTACAGTGCTGATAATTCCGAATTTGCATCTCCATTTATTCCGGCCGCCTTAATATACGGTTGGAAACCAAGCGATCGCTTAATGTATGGTTTTGGTGTATCTAGAACTTATTTAGGGGGAGCCTTAAACTACTTACCGGTAGTTTATTATTACCACACATTTTCCAATGAGAAATGGGGTGTAGAAGCCTTATTACCAGCTAGAGCGATGATTCGTTATCGATTTAATTCTGAAAAATTACTTTCTTTTGGTTACAACTTTATGGGGGCTAGTTACGCCTTAACCAATTTCGGATCTATCAGTCAAGAAGTTGCACCAAACTACAATAGCTTAGTAGAAGCTCAGGATGTGCAATTAAGACGTTCTGGTATTAGAGCGGGCTTTAATTATCAACAAGCATTAAGTGGCTTTATTTGGCTGAGCGTTGAAGCAGGTTATCGCATTAACTATAGCTATAATGTAGATGAAGGCGGTGACTTTTTGCGTCTCTTGGGTGATGATACTCCTTTCTTTATGGAGAATGAGTTTACCAATCCTCTTTACTTTACCATTGGCTTAAGCTACGTTAGCCCTTAGGCATCGAGCGGAATTAATAATAATGGAATCTTAGTTTTTTGAAGCGCCTCTTCGGAGGTGCTTTTTAGTAATGCCCGCATGATAAAGCCATGCTGGTGATGACCTACTATAATTAACTCGGCCTCCAATTTCTCTGATTGCCTCAGTAGATTTTCGCTAACATCACCTTCTAAAATACTAAAATCGCTTTGCACCCCTTCTTCTTTTAGGTTTATACAAAGCTGTTTTAAAAGACGTCTTTCTGCTGCTAATTCAGGCTGCTGAGAAATATGCTCTGACTCTTCGATCGGATCGTAATTAATTGGCTTAGTAACTAGCGTACTAACATGAACAAGATGTAAATGTGCTTTAAAGGCCAAAGCATACTTTTTGGCCACCGCGAGTATTTTCGTGCTTTGCCATTCAAAGTCGATGGCAAGAACAATTGTTTTCATGCTAGATTGATTTAAAATGAGTTAGATTATTAATTCCAATATCAAATAATCCTTAAAATAGTGGTGTTTGGATCATTTTTGCTTCAGCTGATAAATTTAATCTTTAGGCGAAGGATTAGCAAGAATATTTGGATCTAACAATTTACAAATGGGATCAAACCTAATATTGCGCCTAAGCCACGTGATTAAAAAAAAAGCTGCCCAAAGGCAGCTTTAAATTTACTTCTTTTTCTGTAATCTAGTCCAGACATCTGTTCGACCAAAAACTGCTGTTCCCACAAAGCCTCGAACCTCTATTTTATTATCATCCATTAGTTCGATCTTACAATTATAAGTAGTGCCATTTTTTGGATCGTAAATGGTTCCGTCTAACCACAATTTTTCTTCCTCATTATACACTAGATCTTTCATAACTCGGTAACCTTTTAATGGGGTCGAGCGCAATGACTCATCGGGGTTGTTTTTATCCAATCTTGGGGAGCCATCTTCTTCGTTGGGTTCCTTTAACCAAACAACGCGGCCGTAAAATTTATTACCGATTTTATCAATCTTCACATAAGAACGGCCGTCGCTAGGTTGCCATACGCCTGCTAATTTGTCGGCATCTTTTGACTGCGACATTAAGGCCGGGCTGCTGAAAAGCGCTACTAATAGAACTGCTAATAATCTAATCATGTCTTAATTTTCTTTATAATTAACCACTAACTTAATTTTAGATTTTATCGCCATTTCATCGGCGTCACCCGATAGGTTTAGGTCGAGAACCCAGGTACAACCACTATCTTCTAAATAAGGTTTTAGGTCGATTTCCTCTGCAAGTTTTAAATCAACAATCGCTCCTTCCGGAAGAGGGTTTAAAGTACCTAAAGTAATGAGTTCATTATTATCGCTAACAATTTGTAATAGAAGACTTTCTGCGATACTTTTCTCAGATGAACTTAGTGTTATTTTAGCTTCTAAAATCCCTACCGTTTCTACTTGATCTGTGGTTAAACCTGCTTCTTCTATTAGTGTAATCAGGTCTTGATCATTTTCCATGGTAAGGGTATTTGCGCCTTCAAATAGCATTTCTCCCTGTAACATTAAGTTTTTCTCTACTTCTAATTGGGCCAAATCCGCCGAGCAAGCAGCGAGAGCGATAAAGCCGAGAAAGAATATAATTTTCCGCATATTTTGATTTTTGGCTAAGATATAAGCCAGAAGCGACAATTTAAAATAAATTTTCAGGTCTCAAACAGAGGTGGACCCTAGACTTAGCAGCCTTCTACACTAAATTGACTTTGATCCAAAGAAAAGTGGCCAGAAATAAGATTGTTAGCCTAGTATTTTAGAACTTTACCGCGAAAGGGTTAAAACCCTTCTTGCGAAAGCAAAAGGCTCTTAATGAATAAGAGTTATTGATACCAATTTATAAATGACATTTTCGGAATTAGAATTAAATGAAGACCTCCTCGAAGCCTTAGGCTATATGAATTTTTCGGAGGCTACCCCAATCCAAGAGCAAGCAATACCCGTAATTTTACAAGGAAAAGATATTATCGGCTGTGCCCAAACTGGTACAGGAAAAACGGCTGCTTTTGTATTGCCCATCTTACATAAATTACAATCGCAAAGAAACAAAGGTATTAACACCTTAATCCTTTGTCCCACAAGAGAATTAGCAATTCAAATTGAACAGCAAATTCAGGGACTAGCCTATTTTAGTGATATTACTACTTATGCCGTTTTTGGAGGCGGAACAGGCCCCGAATGGGAAGCTGAGCGTCGCGCCTTAAGTCAGGGCACGGATATTATTATAGCCACTCCAGGCCGCTTAATAGCGCATATTCGTAACGAGTATGTACAATTAGGAGCGCTTCAATATCTTATTTTAGATGAAGCGGATCGCATGTTGGATATCGGTTTTTACGATGACATCATGAAAATCATTCAAGAAGCGCCAAAAGAACGTCAGAGCCTGATGTTTAGCGCTACCATGGCGCCTAAAATACGTAAGCTAGCCAAAGAAATTCTCAATGATCCCTTTGAAATAAACCTTGCTGTTTCCAAGCCAGCAGAAGGAGTAACGCAAATGGTTTACATGGCGCACGAAGAGCAAAAACAAAGCTTAGCACGCCACCTTATTGCTCAATATCCCGATTTTAAAAGCATCATTATTTTCTGTTCTACTAAAAAGAAAGTAGAAAAACTAGTGGGTTCTTTGCAACGCAAGAATATGAATGTTGCGGGCATGAGTAGTGACTATGAGCAAAGTGAACGTCAACGCATCTTGCAGCAGTTTAAATCGCGCCAAACACGCATCGTTGTGGCTACCGATGTATTAAGTCGTGGCATTGATATCAAGGATATTGACCTGGTTATAAACTACGATGTTCCCAATGATGCGGAAGACTATGTTCACCGCGTGGGACGTACGGCCAGAGCGGCAACCAAAGGTTTGGCAATTACGCTAATTAGCGGTGAAGAGATTTATAAATTCCGACGTATTGAGCAATTTGTAGAGCGTGAATACGAGAAGTTAAATCCACCCGAAAGCTTAGGCGAAGCACCTCGCTGGGATGAGCCACAAAGCAAAGAACGTCGCGGTGGTTTTAAACGCAAACCTCGTCCTAAGAACTCATCTGCCGGCCAGGCAAACAATGGCGGTAAACGACCATTTAGGCCAAAAGGAAAGAACCAAGGTGCCAATAAGGATAATAGCACAGGCCCTAAAACTTAATAAAAGCTTCCGTGACAAAAGCGACCCGCTTAATCTTAATTCTTGGTGCTATTGCAGCACTTGGGCCCTTAAGTATTGATATGTACTTGCCGGGTTTCCCCGAGATGGCTAAAGACTTGGAAACGGAAATAGAATTGCTAAGCCTGAGTCTTACTGCTTATTTTATCGGTATTTCTTTGGGGCAGATTATCTACGGACCACTACTCGATCGCTTTGGCAGAAAACGACCCTTGTTAATTGGCTTTAGTATTTACGTTTTGGCCGCTTTAGGTTGTGCCTTTTCACCCAATATTATCACTTTTATTTCCATGCGTTTTCTTCTCGCTCTAGGCGGATGCGCAGGAATGGTGGCCACTCGCGCCATTATTAGAGATAGTTTTCAAGCAAATGAAGTGGCTCGGGCCTTTTCCGCTCTAATTTTAGTGATGGGGGTTGCTCCTATACTGGCACCTCTTTTAGGTGGTGTGATTTTGCAAAACTTCGGCTGGCCCCATATATTTTTCTTTTTAGCAGCTTATGCACTTTTAATTCTGACCTTTTCTGCACTATTTTTAAAGGAAAGTCATAGCGGTGATAGAACCGTGTCGCTTTGGCCCAAACAGGTTTTTATTCAGTATGGAAAAGTGTTAAAAAACCGAAATTTCTTTGTGTATGGTTTGGCGGGAAGTGTGGCCATGGCAGCAATGTTTACCTATATTTCGGGCTCCCCTTTTGTGGTGCGTGAAGTACTAGCTTTTGATGAAATATACTTTGGCTGGATCTTCGGAGCTAATGCTATTGGTTATATCAGTGCCAGTCAAATAAACAGGCGTCTTTTAAAAAGCTATTCTACTCAGCATATTTCGCAAAGAGTATCGCTGATATTTGGTGTTCTTTCTTTAATGCTAATTCTGCAGGTGGTTTTAAATTTGCCGAATATGTATTTATTCCTCTTAAATCTTTTCTTATTTCTTTCCTGCCTTGGTTTTATCAATCCTAACATGCAAGCTTTAGCGCTTAGCCCATTTTCTAAAAATGCGGGGGTGGCTTCTGCTTTGGTGGGCAGTTTAAGAATGTTAAGCGGAGCCTTAACCTCTTTATTAATTTCACTTTTGCACAACGACACGGCTCTTCCTATGGGTATGCTAATGGGGATTTCCGGTTTAGGGTTTTTCTTTATACTAAGATTTAGTAAGGTAGAAATTCAAACAAATTAAATGCTATGCATAACTTCTGTATTGTAACGGTTTTCCATGATATCGATCAAAAAATAAAGGGTAATACCGCTGCTGTAATTGAACTAACTAGTAATCTTGAAACCGAGAACTGCGCAGCCTTAGCGGAAGAGTTTAATCAGCCAGCCACTAGCTTTATTAGAAAAGAAAAGGAAGGGCATTATGCTGTTCGTTGGTTTGCACCAGATGGTGAAATCGGTCTTTGCGGCCATGGCTCACTTGCTATTGCTGCTTATCTACATGAAGTGAAAGGGGAAGATAAGGCGACCTTGCACTTTAAGGATGGGATTATTCAGGTCGGCTTTAATGGTGAGCACTATTTCATTTGGATAGAACCCATCGAAATAATTGAACATAAAGCGCCGCCAGCAGGACTAGCAGAGGCTTTGGGTACCAGTATTGTCGACTATTTTACAACGAATAATAAGGATATTGTTTTAGTAAGTAGTGAAGAAGTTTTAAAGAATTTAAAACCCGACTTCCCCGCGCTAGCCCAATTGGAGCCCTTTGGATACGCGGTTTCGGCGCCAGGTAATCACTCTGATTTTGTCTCACGCACCTTTGTTCCAAAGGTGAAGCAATTAGAAGATCATGCTACTGGCTCCTCCCATGCCATTCTCACTCCTTTTTGGAGCGAACGTCTAATGAAAAGTGAAATGAAAGCGTTTCAGTTAAGTCCACGTGGTGGTTATTTTATTTGCGAAATGCACCTCAATAAAGTATTGCTAAAGGGTAATGCGAAAATTTGGGCGCAAGGCGAGGCGATGAAAAACTATGAACTTTAAGAGCATTTTTTTCTTTAATCCTTATGGACTGGGAAATTGACAAGCACAATAGACATTTAGAGATTGCCCGAGGCGACAATAATGAATTGTACCGCCTTATTCGAGAAGGAGAGCATCAGCAGCTCGATTTTAAATTTAGAATAGACAGCAGCGTAAAAATAGCCCGCACCCTATCCTCTTTTGCCAATTGTGAAGGCGGCCGCCTGTTAATAGGCGTAAAGGATAATGGTAAAATTACCGGTATAAACCCAGAAGAAGAGTATTTTATGATTGAAGGCGCGGCAGAATTATACTGCCAGCCTAAGGTTCAATTCGACTACCAGGTTTACGATGTGGAAGAGAAATACGTTTTGGTCGTTTACATCAAAACCTCAGAAGATCGCCCACATTTTGTTAAGGAAAGCACTGGTAAACAACTGGCCTACATTCGTCAGCACGATGAGAATTTTGTCGCAAATCGAGTATTGCTGCGCTTTTTACGCGATCGCAGTCCCAGTAATGAGCGAAAAAACTTAGTGGCCTATGGCACTGCCGAACGAAGTTTATTCGATTACTTAAGTAGCAACGAAGATATTAGCGTGAGTAAATTTTCACGTCTCGCTAAAATTCCATTAAACAGGGCCGAGAAAATCCTGGCGCTCTTTCTAAAATGGGAGGTTATTGATTTTGAAGCTACCGATAAGGGTATTCGCTTCTTTTTAAAGGATGAATAAAAAAGACCTTGAAAGTAAGATCATACATTCAAATTTCCCTCCATTAAAACTGATCCAGGTAAGGCATTATCGAAAAACTTTTTTAAGCTAATCATCTGCCTGCGAGCGCGTTTCTTGCCCCAATAACCGGCCAAAAATACGGTGATGGCAAAGAACACGGAAGCTGGAATTAACCAAAAGCCCCACATATCTTTGCCCAAGGTAAATTGAGAATAACTCAAAATAAAACCTCCAAAAAGCATAATGGCAGCGACACTATAGAGAAACATGAAAAAAGTCCAAACTGCGGCAGCCGGACCAATCACCACACGAATAATCGTTCCCTCCCCTTCTACTTGTTCTTCAAAATTTAAGTCCATTTCGGGAGACCATAAATGCTTGATAGGCTTTTTGTAAGAAAAGATCAGGTGCCCATGCGTCCTCTTAAACTGCAAAGGCCATTTATCTGGCTCATTTTCAATGGCCTGACGTAAACTTTTATTAAGGTCAGCTACCTTTCTAGGATTGCTAAATTTATAGCGCGGTCTAATTTCGTATTCAGACATGAATTGCGGTTTGGTGGTATGGAGTAAAATTAGCGATAGATTTCCATGCCTGCGCTTTAAGAGCAAAAAAAAGCCAATACCTTTGTGAAATAGCCTTATGCCGAACACATTTACCAAAGAATTAAGGGTTAGTCCCGAGCACATTGATGATTTACAGCATGTTAATAATGTGGTGTACTTACAATGGGTTCAAGATATTGCGGCTGAGCACTGGTTCACAGCCAGTGAAAATCTCAAACTCGACAATTTAGTTTGGGTGGCACGCGATCATCATATCGAGTATTTCGCCCCTGCCCTTTTAGATGAAGACTTAGTTTTAAAAACCTTTGTTGACAAAACCGAAGGCGTTAGTAGTTTTCGTTGTGTAGAGATTTTTAGGGCAAACAAAATCATTTGTAAATGCAGGAGCCGCTGGATTTTAGTAGATAAAGAAAGTATGCGTCCTTGCCGTGTTCCTCAAGAAATTTGCGATTTATTTTTATGAATAATACCGAAAGAATTAGTCGCGATTTAGCGATTCAAAACCACCAAGTAGCTAGTGTTTTAAAGCTTTTCAAGGAAGGGGCCACCATTCCCTTTGTGGCACGCTATCGCAAAGAACAAACCGGTGGATTGGATGAAATAGTTTTAGAAGCCATTCAAAAAAGCGAGCAGTACTATGTCGACTTAGGCAAGCGCAAAGAATTTATAATCAGTAGTATTACCGAGCAAAATAAGCTCGACGATTCACTTAAAGAGCGCATTGAAAACTGCTGGGATATAAAAGAGCTGGAAGATTTATACCTTCCTTACAAAAGCAAGCGAAAAACGAAGGCCGACGATGCTCGTGCCAAGGGTTTAGAGCCATTAGCTGGTCGTTTAATGAAAGAAGACCTGAACGATGCTGAAAGCTTCGCCCAGCAATTTCTGAAAGGCACTGTCGCTAATGCAGATGAGGCTTTACAAGGTGCACGCGATATAATGGCGGAATGGATGGCGGAAGGTTTGCATTTACGCAAGAGTCTGCGTAATCTTTTTCAAAGAAAGGCCATTTTGGAAAGCAAGGAAACCAAAACCGAGCATGCTGATCGAGAGAAGTTTCGCGATTATTTTAATTACCAACAAGAAAGCAGTCGCATTCCCAGCCATCGTATGCTGGCACTCTTACGAGCTGAAAAGGAAAAGATTATTCGCATTACTTGCCGTCCTGTGGAAGAAGATGCCCTATTTTTAATGGAACGTCTTCTTATTCAAGCTAACAATGATGCTTCAAAGCAGAAATATCTAGCTTTAGAAGATTCCTATAAACGACTTTTACGGCCGTCCTTAGAAAATGAGCTTTTAAAAGACTTAAAACAAAAAGCTGACAAAGAAGCTATTGCTGTTTTTGCTAAAAATTTAGAGCAGCTCCTAATGAGTTCCCCTTTAGGAGCTAAGCGTATACTGGGCATTGATCCTGGCTTTAGAACCGGTTGTAAAACTGTATGCTTATCCGAACAAGGCGATTTGCTTCACAATGAAACCATTTTCCCACATGCCTCATCTGCCAGCGAGCGCAGTAAAGCGATGAGTAAGGTTTCACAATTGGTAGAAGCCTATAAAATTGATGCAATAGCGGTTGGAAATGGCACGGCAGGAAGAGAAACAGAAGAGTTTTTAGAGCAAATTCAGTATCGCCGCAAGGTTAGCATTTACTCGGTAAATGAAGCCGGAGCCTCCATCTACTCTGCTTCGCCCATTGCTCGCGAGGAATTTCCGAATTATGATATTACCGTTAGAGGAGCGGTTTCGATCGGTCGTCGCCTGATGGACCCTTTAGCCGAATTGGTGAAAATCGACCCTAAGTCTATCGGGGTCGGACAATATCAGCATGATGTAGATCAAAAGGAATTACAAGAATCCTTAGATAATACGGTTATGCGCGTAGTTAATCAAGTGGGCGTTGATTTGAATACGGCGAGTAGTCACCTTTTGCAATATATCTCAGGACTTGGTAAAAAGTTAGCGGAAGAAATTATTAGTCATCGCCAAAGCATTGGTGGTTTCAAGAAGCGTTCAGAGCTGATGAAAGTTAAAGGTTTAGGCGCTAAAGCTTTTGAACAATCGGCGGGATTTTTACGAATTACTCAGGCCGAGAACCCTTTAGATAGTACCGCTGTTCACCCTGAGTCCTACCCTATAGTAAAGGCAATGGCGCAAAGCTTAAAACTTAGTTTAGAGGAACTAATCAGTAATAAAGAGCAATTAGAAAAGATTAAAGCAGCCGATTATACCAACAGCAGTTTTGGTGTGGTTTCAGTACAAGCGATTATCGAAGAATTAAAAAAAGTAGGCAGGGATATTCGCGGCGCGGTTAAAGCCTTTTCCTTTGATCCACGTTTGCGCAAAATCGAAGACGTTCAGGTAGGGATGATATTGCCTGGAATCGTAAGCAATATCACTAATTTCGGGGCTTTCGTTGATATTGGGGTAAAGCAAGATGGCTTGGTTCATGTATCGCAATTGGCCAATCGCTTTGTAAAAGATCCCCTGGAAGTAGTGCAACTGCAAGAACAAGTAAGGGTAAAAGTACTCGAGGTAGATGCGAATAAAAAACGTATCCAACTTTCTATTAAATTAGTGGAATAATTACTCACAATATGGAAAAGGGATTGGAGCCAATTGAAGATAATTTAGAGCTAGTGCAAAGACGCAGCGTTAGACGTTTCAAATTAACTAATGTTTTTTCTTGGATTTTAGATGGCTTCAGTATGGATCATGGAGCTTTTTATACTATCAAAAACCTTTTTTATCGTCCGGGCGAAATGGTAAGAAGCTATCTTTATCAAGGGCGACTGGATTTCACCCCGCCGATTAGATTATTATTAGTTACCACTACCCTAGTGTTGATTGCCTTTAAATATTCTTCGGTTAATCAGTTCACTATCGAAACACTAAAAGGTCCTGATGCAAGCCTTTCGAGTAGCGAAGGCTCTGCTTATATCATGAAAATGTTGGAGGATTACACCAATGTAATTCTGTGGCTTTTTATTCCATGCATGGCCCTTTTTAGCTGGTTGTTTAACCGGAAAAGTGGCTATAATTATGCGGAAAATTTAGTGCTGAATACCTATTACACCGTTTTTGTAAATATTATTTTTCTAATGTTTCTTGCCGATAAATGGATAGACAATTCAATATTAATGACGATTTACATAATCTTAAGTACCTTTCATTATATGCTCTCCTTAAAGGGCATGTTTCAAGTCACTTGGATTAAGTCGTTTTGGCAAACCATTCTTATCTTTGTCATCACCTTAATTTTCTACTCGATAAGTATAACTGTGATGATGACTACCTTAATGTTTTATTTCACTGAAACAGGTCAACTACCTAATTAAAAGGAGTTAAGGTTGTAATTGGTACCCTTTCTTTAAGGCGCCCTTCAATAAAGGCACGATTTAAAATCCCTTCAATTAGCTTGTCCTCTTCATCTTCCGTTGGAGCGTAAGGTGTTTTTAAATCTATCTTATTAAAATAGGCGATTCCGTTCCACCAAAAGGCATTCCAACCACTGCGATAATTTTTAATTAAATCATAGCTAGACATGCCTGTTTCGCGATAAACTAATTTAGAAAGAATTTGCCCTTCATTATGAGTGAGCTTAACCATTTCATCCTCAAACTCATCTTTTAAATAATCGTTAAATTCCTTAATTAGCTTTTTGCGTTTTCTTTTACTCTTGTCTACCAAAGTAAGATTAAGGCTATCCAGCTTATTTCCGGCAATAACGGCATAAGGATAAACCTTCATCACCTTGCGCTTCAAAATGAAATAGCGCCTACGTGCTTCGTTGCTATTAAAAGTAGGCTTTTCAACTAATAAAACTTCGTCCAAAACGAAAATGGGGATAGTATCCCCATCTACAATAATGGCGTCCATTATATTATTTCGATTCTTACTAGCGTACTGAACGATGCTGTCTTTTTGCGCAAATACAGAACTACTGAACAATAAAATGATGACTAACGCAAATTGCCTCATACTCTATTTGCCTTCCATTTACTAGTTTTAGCAGCGTTACCTTCTGATTGCTTTGCAGCCTTGCTTTCTTTGTTTCCGGCTAATAGGTGAGCGACAATCATGGCAGCGATATCTTCATTACCATCTGTTGCTTTATCTAATAGCTCGGGGGAGAAATGTTTGTTTACGAAATGAGTATCAAAATTACCAGAGATAAAAGCCTCGTGTTCCATTACAAACTTCGCAAACTCCATGGTAGTGCTTAAACCCACAATTTTATAGTCTTCAATGGCTCTTATCATGCGTAAGCGAGCTTCTTCACGATCTTTACCATAAGTAACTAATTTAGAAATCATTGGATCGTAATAAATCGGAATATCCATTCCTTCTACAAAGCCATCATCCACTCTAACGCCCACGCCATGCGGACGTTTGTAAACTCTTAAATTACCGATGTCGGGCATAAAGTTTTCACGAGCATTCTCGGCATAAACGCGCACTTCAATGGAATGGCCGTGGATTTTAAGATCATCTTGGCTAAAGGAAAGTTTTTCGCCACGCGCTACTCTAATTTGTTCCTTCACGAGATCGATACCAGTAATCATTTCTGTAACGGGATGTTCCACCTGCAGACGCGTATTCATCTCCATAAAATAGAAATTATGCTGCTCGTCCATAATAAACTCTACCGTTCCAGCACCAATATAGTCGCAAGCACGCGCTACATCTACTGCCTTTGCTCCCATCTCTGCTCTTAACTTTTCACTAATTATGGCAGAAGGTGCTTCTTCAATAACCTTTTGGTGACGACGCTGAACGGAACATTCACGCTCGAAAAGATGCACACGATTACCGTGGGTATCGCATAAAACTTGCACTTCAATATGGCGAGGGGAACCCACATATTTTTCTATAAAAACGGCACCATTGCCAAAAGCACTTTTGGCTTCAGAAATGGCAGAATGGATTTGTTCTTCTAATTCCTCCTCTTTTTCAACCACGCGCATTCCTTTACCACCACCACCAGCGCTCGCTTTTATTAATACGGGAAAACCAATTTCACGACAAATGTCAATGGCTTGGGTTGGATCTTCAATTGCTCCTTCTGTGCCGGGAACTAGAGGAATATTAAAGGATTTAGCCGCTTCTTTTGCGGAAAGTTTATCCCCCATTATTTTCATAGAATCGGCGCTGGGGCCAATAAATGTAATGCCTGCTTCTTGCACCGATTGGGCAAAAGCACCATTTTCACTTAAAAACCCGTAACCCGGGTGAATCCCATCTACCTTGAGTTGTAGCGCGAGTTCGATAATTTTATCTCCCAAAAGATAGCTTTGTGAAGAAGGTGCTGGACCTAGAAGAACAGCTTCATCAGCATACTTTACATGCGGAGAATTACGATCCGCTTCAGAGTAAACTGCAACGGTTTTAATACCCATTTCGCGAGCCGATTTCATTATTCGTAATGCTATCTCTCCTCTATTGGCAACTAATATCTTATTCATGAATGTTCTTTTAGGTCAGCTAAATTACTACTGCCTAAGGGAAAAATCCTAAAATAGGCGCATTATTTTGATCTACTTTCAAAGGAAAAACGCGGAAAGAGGATCTTGCTTTTTCAAAAACTTACAGTTACATGAAAGTTAAGATGATATAAACTTAAATAAAAAGAAGAAGGGAAAAGTAAATCTCCAAGGATCTCCACAACAAAAAAATGGGAGTTCTCAAGAATAAAGGGCAACACTAAAAACGTGAGCTCGTCTTTAAATTTAGGCCAGATTTTCAATAAAAAGATTAATCAAGTCAGTCTACTGGAATGGTAGTAAACTAAGGCAAATGTTTAGGCCTAAGAGTATCGAATTTATTGGAAAGCAACCCGACCCCTTGTAAAAAGCAGATTTCTTATTCTAAAGCTCTCACATTAGCCCACTATTGCTTTGCGGCATCGGCTCGAATCACAATATTTACAAGGCTCCTAAGGCTTATTTCATTTTGATCTTAAGTTAAAATGAAAAGCAAATCTGTTTGGATAAAATTGGATAATGAAAAATTGGCGTTTTACCATTCAATCTCGAAAGGTCCATTTTTAGGAGGCTTTAATAAGGGTGGATCGAGGTTTTAGACGAAAAATATTAAAATAATTAACGACATTAGCATTAGAAAGTAACCGAAAGTAAAGTTGCTTTTAAAATTATCCAAACCAGCAACTATGAATATTACCCTTTTCCATATTGAAAGCGATATCGAAAAGCATCTGTTACTTAAAAATCAGTTGAGATCTTTAGTAGCTGGGGAAATTATGCTAGAAAATTTTAGCTTAATATCAAGCGCTCTAGAAAGACTAAAAAGCAAAACAGCTGATCTACTTGTAATTAGCTTAAATGCAGACTTACTAAGCAATGATAACTATATTTTAGAATTAGAAAGTGCTGTAATTAGTCTTAACTGCATTTTCCTTATCGATAGCAAACTAACATTGATCAATTTACCTCCTTCATTGTGGAGGTTTCCAATATTTCATCAACAAGATTTTAACAGCGAAGTACTAAATCAGTATTTGGAACCATTAGCCGAAAAAAAAACCTTTAAAACCCAGGGGCGTGAAGTTTTAGCGGATTTAGAATGGCAGAAAATAAAAATGGATAGCTTCGGCTTAACCGAACACATTTACATTATCCGAATTGATTTAAATGGTAATTACACCTATGCAAATGATTTTTTTAAAAGAGTTTTTCTCAGGCCAGGTGAAGATCTAGATGCCTCCAACGCACTCAGTCATATTGACCTTCAAGATCACGAACCAACCCTTGAAATTGTTGAAAAAGCATTGCAAAATCATGGTCAAGTTTTTAAGATAAATCTTAAGAAACCTCTTCCCGATAAAGATGAGTCTATAAATACCAAATGGGAATTTACCGCTTTAGCTGATTCGTCTGGGATTGTAAAGGAAATTCAGTGCCTCGGATACGATATGACAGAATCTGAGAATAATGAGTTAAAGCTTAGCAAGGCCAAAGAGGAACAAGAGCTAATTTTAAAAAATAGCACCAGTTTAAGCTTATTACTGGGTGAAGATTTTGTTATTCAAGTATCAAAAGGTCATTATAATCTTCTTTCTAGCGAAGGCACTGAAAGCTTAGTGGGAACGAATTTCAAAAACTTTGTATTACCCACAGACATTCCTAAATGGGAAGCTTTTCTTACTAGATATTTACAAGGTACGGCGCTTGACGCATCTTTGAAAATACGCTTAATAAACAATGATGGGCAGGCATTATGGGCCAACATCATGCTTCGTAAAATCAATCCAGCTTTTGAAAAACAGCCTAGTTGCTACCTCTTAATATTACGAGAAGTCACCAAAGAACATCAACTTGAAAAAGAAAAGAATGCCTTACTAATACAAACGCTAGAAGCTTTAGAGGATTTAAAGTTTTATCAAAAAGCCATGGATCGGCATGCTTTGGTCTCGGTTATAGATCCTACTGGACATTATTTGTACGTAAATGAGTATTTCTGTCAAATTAATGGATACAATATCAATGAGTTAATTGGAAAAAATATAGACATTATAAAGTCAAATAATCATCCTGAAAGCTTCTACGCCTCCATGTGGAAAACCTTAAACTCTGGTAATATTTGGCAAGGGGAACATCAAAACAAGAAAAAAGACGGCAGCTTTTACTGGGTAAAGAGTAGCATCTTACCAAAGTTTGATAAGCGGACATCTAAAATCACAAGCTTTATTAACATTCAGACTGATATCAGTGATCAAAAGAATACTGAAATAGAACTGCTAAACAGTCAAAATAATCTTAATAATACCCTTAACAGCATTAATCAGGAGGTATGGTCAGTTAACACTGATTACGAGTTAACGATTTTCAATCGCTTATTTCAAAAGAATTTTATTGAATTATTCAATTATCAATTAAAGCCTAAACAAAATATTTTAGAATTAGAATCTCTTCCTAAAGAAACAGCTAAACGATACAAAGAGCGTTATGATCGGGCATTTAAAGGAGAAAAGCACACTTATTTTGATGAATACATAGACCCCATAAGTCAGCAGACCGTATACACTGAAGTAAGAGTACTACCTACGATAGACCAAAATGGTGAAATTTCTGGGGCCACCATGTACTCTGAAGATATTACTGTTAGAAAAGTAAAGGAGGAGGAACTGAGGGAGCTATTATTACGATTTGAGTTAACGACGAAGTCCAATAATTTAGGTATTTGGGATTATGACCTTATTTCCAGTAAGCTTATCTGGGATGAGAACATGTTTAAACTTTATGAAATCGAAGATAAGGTAAACATGACCTGGGATGAATGGACTCTGCTTCTCGAACCTAAAAGCCGTCAGGTACTACAAAATGATTTTGTTAAAGCACTGCAAAGTGATAATAATAATTTCATTTCATCCTTTCAAATTAAAAATGGCAATAAATCGATTACTTGTTTAGCTAAAATTTTAAGAGATGAAAAAGGCAGAGCCTATCGAGCTATTGGTTTAAATTGGGACATTAGTAAAACGGTGCAATACGAAGAGAATTTGCGCCAATCATTGACAGAAAAAGAGAATATTCTCAACTCTATTAATGACGGTTTTATCGTTCTTGACCAAGATTTGCAAGTTACAAGCATTAACAAATCCGCCTGTAATATTCTAGATGTTACCGAAAAGGATGTCTTAGGTCAATCTCTTTGGGCGACGCCTGAAGATCAGAAGCAATCTCAGTTTTACTCTGTTTTTAAAAGATGTCTCGATACCAATACTGGGGCAAATGTCAATGGCATCGACCGTGTTTCTCATAATTGGATCGATGCGACGGTTTATCCTCGGGAAAATGGTTTGGTAATTTTCTTCAAAGACATTACCATAGAAAAAATTAGATCCATAGAGTTAGAGAAAGTGCGCAATAATCAAGCAGCACTGATTAACACAACCAAAGATTTAATTTGGTCGGTTAATACCAAATTGGAATTAGTAGCTTTTAACGATCAATTTGGACATCATCAAACCGAAATTGGCGCTTTGATTCCACTAGAAGGCCGATTGGTTTTTAATAAGCATAGCGCAAATTACCTTGATCAATGGAAAAAACTCTATGAAAAGGCCTTAGCGGGAGAGACGGTAATGAAAACTATTGAGGAAAACAGCCTGCTCTATTCCTTGGCCCTCTACCCTATTATAAATGGCGATAATGAAGTGGAAGGAGTTGCCTGCTATGCACGTGACATTACCGAAACCGAAGCCTATCTCAAAGCCATTAAAATGCAAAATAATGAACTAAAGGATATTGCTTGGATGCAATCCCACATTGTGAGAGCTCCAATTGCTAGAATCTTAGGTTTGGTAGAACTTATTAAAGACGAACAGTTAATCGAAAACCACAATTTAAACAGTTACTTACAAAGCATAAATAGCTCAGCTGTAGAACTCGACGATATTGTAGAAAAGATAACTAAGAAAACTTATTCGGCTAATATCAAAGGAATCTAAATTACCTTTGCCGCATGAGAATGGAAGACACTATTTGCGCCCTTTCTACCCCACAGGGTATGGGAGCAATTGCAATGATTCGAGTATCAGGACCGGAAACTTTTAGCATTTTAGAGGATATTTTCAAACCTTTCAGCTCTCGCCACCGTATTGGCGCAGCTAAGGCCTACCAAAATCTTTTCGGTAAAATCCAAAATGGCGAGCATACGGTTGATGAAGTTATGCTATCCGTTTACCGCGGCCCCAATTCTTATACGGGCGACGATGTGGCCGAAATCGCTTGCCACGGCTCGGTTTACATTCAAGAACAAATAATCCGTCTCTTATTAGCCAAAGGCGTCCGTTTAGCCGACCCGGGGGAATATACTTTACGCGCCTTTATTAATGGCAAAATGGACCTTTCGCAAGCCGAAGCGGTAGCGGATCTTATTGCTTCCGAAAACAAGGCCTCCCATCAAGTCGCATTACAACACATGCGCGGCGGTTTTTCCCAAGAAATTAAGGCTTTGCGCGAAGAACTGATTCAATTTGCCGCCCTCGTTGAATTGGAATTGGACTTTTCGGAAGAAGATGTTGAATTTGCTGATCGTCAGAAATTAGAGGATTTAGTTAATCGCATCAAAACTGTACTTCTACGCCTTATTGAATCCTACGATACGGGTAATGTTATAAAAAACGGGGTCTCGGTGGCTATTGTGGGCGCACCCAATGTGGGTAAATCGACCCTTTTAAACGCTCTTTTAAACGAAGAACGCGCCATTGTAAGCGCCGTGGCCGGCACCACCCGCGACAGTATCGAAGACACCATTCAACTCAATGGCATCAGCTTCCGCTTTATCGATACTGCCGGTATTCGCGAAACGGAAGACGAAGTGGAAAGTATTGGTATTGAGCGCACTTTCCAAAAGATTGAGCAAAGCGAATTAGTCCTTTACCTGATTGACGGCAGCCGCTCTGAATTCAAAAATCACCAAGCGCTTATTCAAGAGGAACTACAAACTTTGAAGGAGAAATGCCTCGATAAAAAGCTGCTGCTGGTAATCAACAAAGAAGACCTTGCCGATAAGGCCCTTATTGCAGAAAGTCTTGGAAATGAAGACTATTTATACATCGCCGCGAAAGAGAAACAAGGCCTCGAAGCGCTAATCCTTAAACTCACCAAGCTCTTTAACTGGCAAGAGCTTGCGGCTTCTCAAACTATTGTTACCAATGCCCGTCACTTGCAGGCTCTTCAGCAAAGTTTAGATGATATCTACCGCGTAATCGACGGACTAAAGCACGATTTAAGTGGCGATTTATTAGCCTTTGAAATTCGCGAAGCCCTACAGCATCTGGGCAGCATTATCGGCGAAGTGGACGTGGATAAAGATATTTTAGGCGCCATTTTTAGCAAGTTCTGTATCGGGAAGTAATTACTTTTCGGATAGTACGCTAAAGCCTTCTTTTTCTTGCTTTTAGGCTGTTTTTACTTCCTTTACTTGTTGCTAATTTTCCTATTTTTTCCTATCTTTCGTTTCTAATTTGTTGCTGACTAATCAATATTTGTTGTTAGCAACAGATTTTTAAGATAGTGGCGAGATGATGTTACATAGAGATACATCCTGATACAAAGGGATACACTCTGATACAGAAACAAGCCCAAAAAGGAAACACCATGAGCAGCAACATTCGAGTTCCCAAAATCTGTCAGCATTGCGGTACTGAGTTTATCGCCAAGACTACTGTGACCAAATTTTGTGGTGATAACTGTGCCAAGCGTGCCTACAAGAAACGCAAGAGAGATCAGAAGGTGCAGGAGATTGCCCCTACTGCGGTACAGAAACAAGAATACAATCAGGAGCAAGTCAGAGACAAAGACTTTCTAAGTATTGCCGAAACCTGCAAACTACTTGGAGCAAGTAGAATGACCCTGTACCGTCAAATCAAGAACGGAAAAATACAAGCTGCAAAAATTGGGAGCCGAACCATTATCAAGAGAGAAGAAATCGAAAAACTGTTTCAGGCATGAAAGTAACACTAAGAAAACGCAATCAAGGTGGCAAGACCAGTCTATACCTCGACTACTACCACAAAGGGAAAAGGAAAACCGAATACCTCAAATTATACCTTTCTCCTAATGCAAAGACTAAGGAGGAAAAGGAAGTCAATAAAAAGACGCTCCAATTAGCCGAGACTATTAGAGCACAGCGACAAATCGAAATCCAAAACGGTGTTTATGGATTCAGAGATAATGAGAAATTGAAAGGCAGCTTCCTTGCATACATTGAGCTACTGGCTAACCAGAGGCAGGATAGCCCAGGCAATTACGGCAACTGGACAAGTATGCTGAAACATCTAAAGGCTTTCTGTTCCTATGAGGTTTCCTTCTCAGATATTGACCGACAGTTTATTCAGGATTTCAAATACTACCTTGATAAGAAGGCTATTGCACATGGTGACCAGAAACTATCTCAAAATTCTAAGTACTCCTACTTTAACAAGCTGCGAGCAGCTTTAAAGCAAGCAGTGAAAGACGGTATTCTACCGACCAACCCAAGTGAAGGAGTTGACGCCTTTAAACAAGGTGAACCTGAAAGAGAATTTCTGACTTTGGAGGAACTGCAAGCAGCAGCCAATACGGAATGTGAAATACCTCAGATGAAAACGGCATTCATATTTTCATGCCTTACAGGTCTGAGGTGGTCAGATATTAATAAGCTACTCTGGTCAGAGGTGCAGCACTCAAATGATAACGGGTATTATATCCGATTCAGACAAAAGAAAACCAAAGGAGCAGAAACCCTCCCTATTTCAGAACAAGCCTTTGGCTTGCTTGGTGAAAGGCAAGCACCCGAAGAACGAGTATTCAAAGGATTGAAATACTCTGCATGGCATAACCTGAAATTGCAACAATGGATGATGAAAGCTGGTATCTCCAAAACCATCACTTTCCACTGTGCTCGTCATACTTATGCCACTTTGCAGCTTACGGCAGGAACTGATATTTACACAGTCTCAAAGCTCTTAGGCCATAAGGAATTGAAGACCACCCAAGTCTATGCCAAAATCATAGATGAAAAGAAACAGGAAGCAGCCAACAAAATCAAACTTGACCTATGAGCAATCAAACCAAATTACTTGATGACATCCTATACCAAGAGCTTCGCCCTTGGTTAGGAAAAAACAGCCTTGATCAAAAGTATGCTTCCAAACTCAGCAGCGTAAAGGAAGCCTCCACAGATTTTCAATTCAAATATGAGATCAATTTTCACAGGCCATTCGATCACAAAACAAAGTACTATTCCAAACTGATATTAAATAATGTCAAAGCAGAATGTGTCAGGCTTGTGGAGCTGATCAAGGAGGATAACAACGAAAACTTAATCAAGTATTGGCTTGAAGACACACTTAACAAGCGGATTAAAACACGTTTAAAAGACCTTGGAAAACTCATTAAAGAAAAGGACTATGCACTGACGTACATAGATCCTAAAAAAACATCCTTTGAATTAGACCAAACACACAAGGCAAACACATTCATCGTACAGCTTCTAAAGCTTGCATACATGCAGCTTTACTTAGAAATCCAAAATGCTTTCAGCACTTGGATAGATGATCAATTCATACTGGAGGACTTTTACAGCCAACTACTTTTAGAACCTGTCCCGGACAAACTTTTCTTGAAACCAGTTCAAGTAATTGAAGTTGAATCCAAACCATTACCAGCAGCCAAAACGGAAACCGCAGCAACGGCAAATTCATTTCATACATTTACCTACAAGCAGCTAAACACCAACCCAGATAAATTGACCGATTTATGGGATAGCCTAAAGCTGAATCATTTCATTAGCAAATCCACAACCCTACTCAACTTCAAAAAGGTATTCTCAGGAGGTGAAATCAAAACACCTATAGAATGGACAGGAAATATAAGCGAGCTATTCTATTTCATAAAGCTGATATACTCAGAGCATAAGTTGGTGGATAATCTAAAGCAAAAGCAATGGGAAGTGACTTGCCTATGCTTCGTTGATACTGATGGAAATTCCTTTGACAGGTCAAAGTTCAGGTCATTAAAAAGACCGAACCTGACAGGAGATAAAATAGAAAAGGCAGTTTCGCACCTGATATAGTCCACTCTGCACTATACTCCTTTTATCTTTTTTCTGTTTTTGTTTAGTCCTCTTTTACCTTAAAAGTGGACTATCAATTTTTACAGCCCACTCTGCACTCTGCACTCTACACTGCACCATGCTTTAGAGCCTCATAACGCCCCTTTTAGCCTCCTACTTTAGCATCGTATTCGACAATCGGATATGACTTTTGGCCAAGAGTCCATTCATTAATTCTTAATACGATTTAAGATGGACGAAATAATTGAACGTCTTGAAAATCTCCAACGCCTAATTGAGAGCCAGGGGATTTACACGAAAGAAGTTTTAAACTTCAATGAGGCTTGCCAGTACTTGGAGCTTTCACAGTCACACTTGTACAAGTTGACAAGTGGAGGCAATATTCCACACTACAAGCCAAACGGAAAGAAGCTCTATTTCAAGAGAACTGAGTTAGAAAGCTGGTTGCTACGCAACCGCAATGCCACTCAGGAAGAAATAGACCGTAGAGCTGCGGATTACCTAATCAAGAAAGGGAGGGTAAAGCTATGACAGAGGTTTTCGATATGCTCTTGACAGTAGCTCAAGACATAAAAACAATCAAAGCATACCTCCTCAATTTCCATAAGTCACGATTGGAGCAATTCAGTGACGAATGGATTGATGGTCAGGTAGTGATGCAAACGCTGCACATTAGCAAAAGAACCCTTCAATCCCTTCGGGATAGTGGGGTTCTTCCCTACAGCCGAATCAATGGCAAGTTCTATTACAAAGTTTCTGATATGGAAGCTTTACTGGAATCCAACTACTCACCTTCAAAATCAAAGCATTATGGAGATAAGTAGAGAAGCCATATTGAGCAAAACACATTACGGCTTAAATATCTATGCCCATGTGTTACGCCACTACTATCAGGGTGAAACAGTTCTTTCCCTTTCGGGAAGGGACTGTAAACCTGCTAAGAATCCATTCAATGCGGACAAGCCCACATTGATGGTGAAAGTGGTTGACGGGATTGCGAAACACACAGATACAGAAGAAGCCATTGCACAAGGCAATGTCTTTGACTTTGCTTCATTGCATTTCAGTCTCGAAGGGCAAGCCCTTCTCGATAGGATCAATGAAGAACTATACCTGAGAATTGGAAAGGAAAGAGGTTTTTATCATCAAGAAGAAACGCAACCTGCGGTTGCTATTCCTGAAATTCAAAAACCTATACCGCCAGTATTCAGCTATTTCAAAAAGCCTGTATCCAATGTGAAGCCAAGTCGCCAAGTCTCTTTGATTGAGGTGTACCACCTCATCAAAGGCAATGATTTTGCTTCGTGTACCAGTACACTACGCAATATCTCAGAGCCAAAGGATGCCCGAAAGTACAAGGCTCAAAATTTTGATTATGTGACCTTCTCAGGCTCATTCTCCAAGCGGAATGATGCAAACCTCCAAAGACATTCAGGTTTGCTCACAATCGATTTTGACCACATTGAGGACATCCCTTCACTCAAGACAGCATTACTCAGTGACCACTATTTTGAAACGGAGCTACTGTTTGTATCTCCTTCAGGTGATGGGTTGAAATGGGTAATACCAATTGACTTGACACAGGCAAAACACCAGGACTATTTCAAGGCAGTGGCAAACTACGTTTCCCACACCTATCAATTAGAAGTAGACCAATCAGGAAAGGACATTTCAAGAGCATGTTTCCTTCCGCATGATACTGACATATTCATCAACCCTAAATACATATAGGTTATGGAGCGAAAAACATTCAATCCGTTGGAATGGCTTGATAAGCCTGACCAACAAGCAAAAGTTACAGAGCAGAGCAATTACAACACAAATACACAACTCGAAGAAGTTGAACGAATCATACAAGGAATTGAGGCCAGCCGTATAGATGTCACCTCCGCTTACAGCGATTGGGTAAACATCGGATTTGCCTTTGCGGATGAATTTGGCGAAACAGGCAGAAACCTGTTCCACCGAGTTAGTCAATTTCATCCAGAGTATTCCACACAAGATTGCGACATGCAGTTTGATAATTGCATGAAGGCAAGAGGTCAGGGAGTTTCCCTGAAAACCTTTTTTTACCATGCCAAACAAGCAGGCATCCCTTTGGCGACACCAAAACAGGAACGACAGGACTACAGCCCTGCAAGCAAGTCTGAATACCAAAGCAAGAATCTCAACACTCAGGTAGAAATCAAGAAAGAACCGGAGCAAATGCCAACATTTCCTGATACCTTGTTTCCTGAACTTCCTGAGTTTTTGCAAAGGGTGATCCAGATAGCCACCTCCAATGAGGAAAGGGATATTTTACTCCTTGGCTCCTTAGTGGCTATTAGTGCCTGTTTACCAAAAATCTCAGGTATCTATGATGGGAAGCGTGTCTACTCCAATCTGTTTCTATTCATTACCGCCCAGGCATCCGCAGGTAAAGGACGTTTGGTACATTGTCGCCAATTAGTGAATCCAGTACACAAAGAGTTTCGGGAGCAAGCCAAACTCCATAAGCAACATTATGAACTGGAATTAGCTGAATACAATGCCAACAAAGGAAAAGTTGAAGGGATCGAGAAACCAGCCAAACCGCCTGAAAAGATGCTGTTTATCCCTGCAAACAACAGCTCTACAGGGGCTTATCAATTATTAGGTGATAGTGATGGTAAAGGACTGATATTTGAAACAGAAGGTGATACACTTGCACATGCTTTTAAGAGCGATTACGGCAATTATAGTGACGGCTTTAGAAAAGCCTTTCACCATGAGACTATTTCCTACTATCGCAGAACAGACCGTGAATATGTGGACATAGAAAGCCCTTGTCTTTCTACTGTCCTTTCAGGTACGCCCAAGCAAGTAGCAGCACTAATCCCTAATGCAGAAAACGGCTTATTCAGCCGTTTCATATTCTATTACATGAATGTTCGGCCAGTGTGGAAGAATGTATTTGCTTCGCAAAATACCAATGGATTAGATGACTACTTTGATGCGTTAGGAAATGAGTTCTTTAACCTTTACAGTTCGTTGAAAGCTGGACAGGATGTTCAATTCTTTCTCACCGCTGACCAGCAAGACCAGTTCAATCAGTTCTTCGGTCAGATACAGGAAAAGTACATGAGCATTCAGGGAATCGACTACATGGCAACCATCCGAAGGTTGGGATTGATTGCCTATCGTTTTTGTATGATATTCTCCGCTTTGCGGATAATGGAAACAGGTGAAACATCATCCAAGATGATTTGTGAAGAAAGAGACTTTCAAGCTTCGCTTGCTATGGTGAAAGTGTTGGTAAAGCATTCGAGTAAAGTGTTTGCAGAACTCCCAGAGGACGTACAGAAACCTACTCGTTTAAACAGGAAAGAGAAGTTCTTGAATAAGCTGCCCAAGCACTTCAATCGCCAAAAGTATCTTGAAGTGGCTACCGCTTTAAATATTCCTCATAAAACAGCAGAAGGTTATGTTACTGACTTCTGTAAATCCAATGTGATTCACCGTGAGTCTCAGGACAAGTACATAAACACCTCGATTGAGGAAAGTCAGGATATTAAGGAAGCTAAGGATTAACTATCCTTGGTTTCCTTTATTTCCTTAAAATCCTTAAAGTGTCAAAACACGCACAAATAAAATTTGAATAACTCTACAAAGATATTTACTTGCTTTTGATTATCTTTTTATTACCTTTGTTAAGTATTTGAAAGATTCTACAAATAGATGAGAGTAAAACTCAGTGATATTGCACAACTTCAATTTGGTTTATACACCAAGCCAACCGAGAACGGCAATGCTACCTATCTACAGGTGAAGCATTTTGATGACTATGGCAATCAAACAGATAAGATCGATACTTTTATTCAGATTGACCAGAAGAATGAAACACATCTATTAGAAGAAGGTGATATTCTATTAGTAGGTAAAGGAATGAGGAATTTTGCTTGGACGTACCATAGAAACTATGGTCCAGCAATGGCCTCTTCTATCTTCTTTGTTATCAAAGTGGACAGATCGAAAGTCATACCAGAGTTCCTTACTACCTTATTCAATATGCCTCAAACACAATCACACTTTCAAACATTAGGAGCTGGTAGCTCTATCCCTTCTATTCGTAAGCCAGAATTAGAAGCCTTTACTATCCAACTCCCATCATTGGAGCTACAAGAAAAAGCAATTGCCATAAAGCAATTACATTATAAAGAAATGGACTTGTCCCGACAGATAATTACGGAGAAACAAAAAGTCTATCAGGCAGTCATTAAAAACTTAATTTATCAGAAGCATGAGCAATAAACCGATTACCCAAAGCGAAATCAACAACATTGTCTGGAAAGCCTGTGACACTTTTAGAGGTGTTATTGACCCTTCCCAATACAAGGACTACATCCTGACTGTACTTTTCTTAAAGTATGTATCTGATGTATGGAAAGATAAAAAAGATTTATACGCTAAGAAATACAATGGTGATGCTGTGCGAGTAGAAAGAGCACTGAGAAACGAGCGTTTTCAAGTACCTGAAACTTGTACCTTTGATTACCTCTTTGAAAACCGTAATGCCGGCAATGTGGGTGAACTGATTAATACCGCTTTGGAAAGCATGGAAGATGCCAACCGCGGTAAACTGGAGCGAGTATTCCGAAACATTGATTTCAACTCCGAAGCTAACCTCGGACAAACCAAAGACCGCAACAGAAGACTCAAAAACCTTTTAGTTGACTTCTCTGCACTGGACTTACAGCCCTCACACTTAGAGGACAATGATGTAATTGGTGACGCTTATGAGTACTTAATTGAAAAATTTGCCAGTGATGCAGGAAAGAAAGCGGGAGAATTTTACACCCCTTCTCAGGTATCTAAACTCTTAGCCAAGTTACTTAATCCTCAACCGGGTGATAGGATCATTGACCCTACATGTGGTTCAGGTTCATTGCTAATCAAACTATCCAAAGAAGTAGGTAGTAAAAACTTCTCACTATACGGACAGGAAATCAACGGAAGTACTTGGGCACTCGCTCGTATGAACATGTTCCTGCATGAGATTGATGATGCTACCATAGAATGGGGCGACACACTCAACAATCCTAAGCTATTGGAGGATGACAGCCTACTAAAAGGAAACATAGTTGGGGCAAACCCTCCGTTTTCATTAGATAAATGGGGAGCAGACAACGCCATTTCTGACCAGTTTACTAGATTCCATAGAGGTGTACCTCCCAAAAGTAAAGGGGATTACGCTTTTATCTCTCACATGATCGAGTCTACTTATCATGACACAGGTCGTGTAGGTGTAATCCTGCCCCATGGAGTACTATTTAGGGGAAGCAGTGAAGGAAAAATTAGGCAACAGCTCATAGAAGAAAACCTATTAGAGGCAGTAATTGGTCTGCCTGCCAACCTCTTTTTCGGCACAGGTATTCCAGCCACCATGCTGATATATAACCGTGCTAAAGGCGACAACAAAGATGTCCTCTTTATAGATGCCAGCCAAGCTTATGAATCAGGTACTAACCAGAACCGCTTGCGTGATAAGGACATTGAAAAAGTGGTGGATATGTACAAAGCCTTTCAAACCGCAACACCATTAAGCACTGAAGAAGGCGAAGTACTGGAAGATAAATTCGCCTATCGTGCTACTATTCAAGAAGTGGAAGAAAACGAATACAACCTTAATATCCCTCGCTATGTAGACACTTTTGAGGAGGATGAAGAAGTGGATATTGCTGCCACTCAAGAGAATATTACTGAGTTAAAAAAGGAATTGGTATCTGTAGAGGAACAAATGGATAGTTACTTAAAGGAATTAGGATTTTAAGTTATGGAGTTGATAAAAGGTCAAAAACAAACTAAGCTTGGATTCATTCCTAATGATTGGGAGGTTAAGAAATTAAAAGACATTTCTAGATTCTTTTTGGGTTTGACATATACTCCTCAATATGTGGATGAGGGAATACCTTTTTTATCTGTTAAAGATATTAAAAACGGGACTATTAATTTCAATGATACTAAATTCATTAGCAAGGCTGAATTTAAAAACTCCACAAGCAACTCAAAACCTAAAAGAGGAGATATTTTATTCGGGCGAGTTGGATCATTAGGTAATCCAATACTTGTTGAAACAAGTAAAGAGTTTTGTATTTTCGTAAGTCTTGGTTTTTTACGGTTAAAAGATAACAAGACGTGCCCAGAGTTCATTGTAAACTGGATGCAGTCGACTCTTTTCTGGAAACAAGTTTATAATCAAGTATCTGGTTCTTCACAAAAAAACCTTAATACAGGTTGGCTTAAAGAGTTTTATGTTCCATTTCCAAGTACTGCCGAACAGCTTAAAATATCTGAGATATTAGGAGCTTGGTCTGAATCCATCCATAAATATGGAAAGCTTCTCAATGAATATATTGAACAACGTAAAGGCTTAGAGCAGCATTTATTTTCAGGAAAAAACCGCTTTCCAGAGTTTATAAAAAGCAATTCGTTTGTAAAAACTCCTATTGGTGAATTGCCTGAAGATTGGGAATTAAAGCACATCTTAGATATTACCCAAAGGGTTAAAAAATCAATAACCCCTGAACCAGAAACACTTTACAGAGAAATTGGCATTCGCTCTCACTGCAAGGGTATTTTTCACAAAGAAGAAGTAACCGGAGCAAGCTTGGGAAACAAATCAGTTTTTTGGATTCAACCAGATTGTTTTGTAGTCAACATCGTATTTGCATGGGAACATGCCATTGCGAAAACCACAGAAGCAGAGGTAGGTATGATTGCTTCGCACCGCTTCCCAATGTACAAGCCTAAGAAAGGAGTCCTTGATTTGGACTTCCTATTATACTACTTCAAAACCGCCAGAGGAAAGCACCTTTTAGGCTTAGCCTCTCCAGGTGGTGCAGGACGAAACAAAACCTTGGGTCAAGGAGAATTTGCCAAGCTAAAAATTCCAGTTCCTTCATTAGCAGAGCAGAAAAGAATTGTAGCGGTACTATCTGAAGCCGATAGAGAAATTGAACTGTTGAAGCAGCAAATAGTCACTCTGAAAGAACAAAAGAAAGGCTTAATGCAGAAGCTATTGACGGGTGAAATAAGAGTAAATGTAAAGTAATAGATTATGATCCAGAGAGTCATTAAGGTAAATGGATTCGGAATTCTTGATAATTTCAAGAAAGAATACTCAGTTAAACCCTTTAATAAATTCAACCTGATTTATGGTTGGAATGGAAGTGGCAAAACAACTTTGGCCCGTTTACTCCGCTGCATTGAAACGAGGTGTAATCACGATGAATATAAGGGTGCAGAATTTTCTATTCAATTAGATGATTCCAGTAAAATAGAATCCACTTCCTATACCCATTCTCTCGATATTAAGGTATTTAATCAGGATTTCATAAACGATAACCTTAACCTCTTTGATGCTGAAACTGACCCCATAGTTTTTATTAGCAAACAGAAAGTTGAAGAGAAAAAGGAACTGGATTCAAAAAAAGCAGAGCTTTTGGTAAAAGAAAAGGAACTAAAAGACTTTAAAAAAGAAGAGCAAGATTTAGTCAAAAGAGCTGATGATTTTCATAAAAACGCAGGAAAAGCTATTAAAGACTTTTTATTGGGCACAATCTACGCCAACGTTACGTATAATAAGAAAACTTCCTCAGATATTTGGAAAGGTCTGAAAAATGAAAATGCAGATTTTGATACTTATGAATTAAGTGAAGAATCGTTAACTGACGAAAAGAATTATACCCTTCTAAACAGTAAAAAAGACGAAATCCCCTCAGAAAACTTCCCTTCCAAAATTAGCATTGACAAACTTTCCGAGATAGAAAGAGAAGTAAACAATCTACTTGATACAAATATTACCTCGAATGTAATTAGTCGTTTAAGAGATAATCCGGATATCGGAGATTGGGTTTCTACAGGTTTGGTACTTCATAAAAAACACGAAAGTGAAAACTGTGAGTTTTGTGGAAAACCACTAGAAAAAGAAAGAACTCAGACTCTTGATGCTCACTTCAATAAGGAATTTGATGAATTAAAGACCAATATCACTAATCAAATAAATAAACTTGAAAAAGGTAAAAGAAGTAAGCTATCAAATGAAAAATACCTTTTGTATGATAGTCTCAAAGAAGAATATGATACAGCCATTACAACCACAAATGAAAAAATTGACAAGATCAATGGGGTAATTGATAATTGGATAAACTCTCTTTCGAGTAAAAAGGCTAACCCCTTCTCTCCTTGTGACACAGCTTTATCTGGTGGAGTTGTTTTTTCCGAATTCAATGAAGAATTAGACAAGCTCACGGCAGTAATTCAGAAACACAATGACACAAGCCTTTCGCATAAAGAATTAGCAGAACAGGCAAAACAAAAGATCGAATTTCACTTTGTCAGCCAATCGGCTGTATCTGAAAATTTACCAAAAACAGAACAGAATATCTCTGGTGTGGAACAAAGCCTAAAGACAACTGAAGAAGAAATTTCATCACTAAAAGAATCCATCAAAAGACTAGAAAATGAACTAAAAAGTGACACCCTAGCGATTCAAGAAATAGAAGAGAACCTTCATAAATTTATCGGAAGAAATGATATCATGCTAGAAAGGCAGGAAAGTGGCGGTTATCAACTTAAAAGAGGTAATGTAGTTGCAAGGAACTTAAGTGAAGGTGAAAAAACGGCTATTTCCTTAATCTACTTCTTTTCAAAAATCAAAGAAAATGACGCCAACATTGCCGATCAAATCATTGTACTTGATGATCCTATTTCAAGTTTTGATAGTAATCACCTTTTTAATGCATCAAGTCTCATAAAACAATCGACAGAAGGAGCCAAACAACTTTTTGTCCTCACGCATAACTTCTGGTTTTTCAAGCAGGTTCGGGATTGGATGCTTAAAAAATTTGATAAGGCCAGTAAGCAAAGTCTGTCCAACATATATATAGCCCAAAACGGGGTTCTTTCAGATGCAAAAAACTCTTTACTTAAATTCCATTCTGAATACCATTATGTGTTTAACTCTGTCATAGAATATCAAAACCTTGATGAGTTGGATGATTCTGCTTGTTTTACAATTGCCAATTCTGTCCGCAGATTATTAGAAGCTTTCACAAGTTTTAAGACACCTGACAATTCCGGCTTTAATGGGGCATTACAATTAGGAATCAAGCATGGCTTAACGAATGCACAAAAAGAACGCATTTTTTACTTTCTAAATAAGTACTCTCACCTTGACAGAATTGAGTCATTTGATAATACTGTTGAAACCCTTTTAGAAGAAGGTAAAAACGTAATTGATGATGTGCTTTGGCTAGTCAAGAAAGTTGATGAGGATCATTATAAAAGTATGCTAAAAGTTTGTGGTTTTGAAGATAAGTTGGATGTAAAAGCAATTAAATGACAGGATCAAACACCAAATATTACCTATTCATTGACGAAAGCGGAGATCACGGCTTGACCACACTAAGCCCTGATTTTCCAGTATTTCTACTTTGTGGTGTTTTGATGTCGGAGGCAGCGTATTTTGCCATAAGAGATGAGTTTAACAGGATCAAAGCTGAATTCTGGAAGAATAAACAGGTCATTTTTCATTCTCGTGATATTCGCAAGTGCGAAAAGGAGTTTCAAACCCTATTTGACATGGAATTGAAAGCTGCCTTCTACAATCAACTCAATGCATGTATTGCCAATGGCCAATATACTGTGATTGCCTCCGCCATCAGAAAGGATAATTACATTAAGAAATTTGGGCGGCTCTCCAATGATGTGTATGAACTGGCTTTGTCCTTTATGATTGAACGTTCTGTGTTCTATTTGGATGGCATCAAACCACTCAATAAGAGCTTACAAATTGTCATTGAGAAACGTGGTAAAAAAGAAGACAAAAAGCTGGACGAACACTTTCAGCGGCTCATGGCCAGAGGTACAGGCTATGTGAGTGCTGAGCGATTGAAAGACATCAACCTGAATATCCACTTCAGAGACAAAAAAGAAAACATTAACGGACTGCAATTAGCGGATTTGGTGGCTTACCCTATGGCCAGATATGTAATTGATCCTAAGAGGGCTAACCCTGCTTTTGATATTGTGGCTCCTAAAATTTACAGTAAAAATGGAAAAAGATATGGACTTAAGATATTCCCATAAAAAACAAAAAGCTGAAACAAGTTCCAGCTTTTTGCCGATCGGGGACACCCCGGTCCAAGTATTTTATAATCCCCACTTCGTAAGTGAGATACGCAACTTTAGGCACTGCGATCGAGTGAACAATGTCACTTGCCAAGTCCTTTACCCTTTGGATAATGACACTACAAATGAACGAATAAATATTGGATTTTCAAAATTCAACACCATTATCGTTCGAATCTATAACTCAAAAACCGATCCAAAAGTTCAATAATCATGGCAGTACCATCATTTAAAGAAGATCATATATCGCAGCTTCCAGCATTGAAGCTGCTCATGAATATGGGATGGAAATACCTATCTCCAGAACAAGCTTTGGAAGCTCGTGGAGGAAGAACATCTAACGTATTGTTGGAAACCATCCTGAAAGAACAATTACATAGCATCAATTCGATTGAATATAAAGGGAAAGAGTTTGCCTTCTCAGAAGTCAACGTAAACAATGCCATTTTATCCTTACGTGACCTTCCTGTTCAAGATGGTTTTATCGCTTCTAACAAAGCGTTTTACGAACTCACCACGCTTGGCAGGAGCTTTGAGCAATCGGTTTTAGGTGACAAAAAGAGTTTCTCTTTCCAATACATTGATTGGAAACATCCTGAGAACAATGCCTTTCACGTATCAGAAGAATTTAGCGTATTAAGAAGTGGCAGCAGTGAGCATTACAGACCTGACATTGTCCTATTCATCAATGGCATTCCTATGGTAATCATCGAATGCAAAAGTCCAAAAATCAAAGACCCCATAGATAAGTCTATTGAACAGCATTTGAGAAATCAGCAGGAAGACGGTATTCGCTCCTTATATCAATATTCCAACCTTGTCTTTGGTTTGGCGACACATGATGCTAAATACGCTACTACGGCCACTGAAAAAGAGTTCTGGAGTTTTTGGAAAGAGTTATTCAAAACCAAGGGGGAAGAAACAGAATGGCTGGACAATTTACAAACCCTAAAGAACCAACCGCTTCCCTCAAATGAAAGGACAACCCTCTTTCAGGAACGGTATAAAAACGTATGGTCATACTTTAAAAATTTAGAGAAGGAAGATCAAGCGATTACCGAACAGGATAGATTGTTGTTTAGTCTTTGCCAGCCACATCGTCTTTTAGACCTCTTTTTTAATTTCACCCTATACGATGATGGAATTAAGAAAGTGACTAGGTATCAGCAGTATTTTGCTGTACATAATACGCTCAATAAAGTAGCCCAAACAGATAATCAGGGATTAAGAACAGGCGGAGTAATCTGGCATACCCAAGGAAGTGGTAAATCACTCACTATGGTTATGTTAGCTCAACTCATTGCCACCCACCCCAAAATAAAGAACCCTAAAATCATATTGGTCACAGACCGTATTGATTTGGATGACCAAATAACAGAAACATTCAAGAAGTGTCAAATACCTGTTGAAAATGCTCAGACAGGTAAACACTTGGTAGAGTTACTTTCAGGGACAGGTGATACCGTCATTACTACATTGATCCACAAGTTTGAAGCTGCGGTTAACCGAGCCAAAGAAGGCTTTGATTCACCTGACATATTTGTGTTAGTAGATGAAGGACACAGAAGCCAATACGGTACTTTCAATATCAAAATGCAGAAGGTCTTTCCAAGAGGCTGTTTCATTGCATTCACAGGTACGCCTTTGATGAAGAAGGAGAAAAGTACAGCCAACCGATTTGGTGGTCTTATAGATGTCTATTCGATAACTGATGCAGTAGCTGACGGTGCAGTAGTACCCTTATTGTATGAAGGAAGGCACAATTTGATTGAGGTCAATGAAAAGCCTTTAGATAACTATTTTGAGCGTGTTTCCGAGCCACTTACACCATACGGTAAGGCAGCATTGAAAAGAAAATTCAGCTCCACCAACCAGCTTAACAAGGCAGAAGAAATCATATACGCCAGAGCATGGGACATTTCCGATCATTACGAACAAAATGTACAAGACATCCTTTTTGGCACATTAAAGGCGAAAGGTCAGTTGGTAGCACCCAATAAAACCACTGCCATTCGCTACCGAGAGTTTATTAAGCAGATTGGTAAAGTAAGTTGTGAAGTATTGATTTCTGCTCCAGATGTCAGAGAGAACTATGATGATGCTTTTGAGGAGAGTGATGATGTGATATTGAAGTTCTGGAAAGCCATGATGGACAAATATGGCAGTTCTGAAAACTATGAGAAATCACTGATTAACTCATTCAAGAAACAAGATCACCCTGAAATCATCATTGTAGTTGATAAGCTGCTGACAGGATTTGACGCTCCTAACAATTACGTGTTATATCTCACTCGACAGTTAAAAGAACATACGCTACTACAAGCTATTGCAAGGGTTAATCGATTAGCTCCGGGTAAAGAGCACGGTTTGATTATCGACTATTATGGTAACCTTGAAAATTTGGATTCTGCATTAGAGACCTATTCAGGAACCAACGATTATGATGCCCTTGATTTGGAAGGTACGCTAACCAATATCAGTGAAGAAATCAAAAAGCTACCACAAGCACAATCAGAGGTCTGGGACATATTCAAAGAAATCAAGAACAAGTATGATGAACCTGCCTACGAAGAACTATTACAGGATGAGGCTATTCGCCATATATTCTATGAAAAAGTCTCTGCATTCGCCCGTTTATTAAAACTCGCTTTGTCAAGCTTTGAGTTCATAAGCAATACACCAGAGCAGCAGATCAACAAATACAAACAGGATGCTAAGTTCTTTTTAGGACTAAGGATTTCTGTTAAGCGTAGGTATTTTGATGACCTGGAATACAAAGAGTATGAACCACAAGTACAGAAGCTTATAGACAAGCATATTACTACTGAAGGTGAGATTCTTCGCATCACTGAATTGGTCAACATTTTTGATAAAGAGCAACGTGAACAAGAAGTAGAGAAAATCACCAGCAAAGCAGCTAAAGCTGATCACATTGCCAGCAGAACGATCAAAGCTATCAATGTGAAAATGAATGAAGACCCTGTTTACTTCAAGAAGCTATCAAGACTCATCCGAGATACCATTGACGACTACCACCAACACCGTATTTCGGAGGCAGACTACCTCAATAAGGCTAAAGGATTTGAAGATCAATTTCATAATGGCAGACAGGATAATATTCCTGAAAACTTGGTTGGAAATGATACTGGTATAGCTATTTATAACTTGGTAAATGAAATTTTCAAGGGTCACTTGAAAAGATCAGAAGATGGTGAAAATGTAGGGGCTGTTATAGCAGAGGGCATTGATAATGTAATTAAATCCATTGTCTTTGAAAATGGCAAGCCCATTATTGATTGGGTCAATAAGTCTGACATAGAGGGCAAAATCAGGATTGATATTGATGATTACCTATTTGAGTTAAAGGCACAGCAAGACATTGAATTGCCCTTTGATTTGATAGATGAATTAGTAGAAGAAGGATTAAAAATTGCTAAGCTGAAATATGTCTGATACCATCTCCATACAGTCATTCAAATTCGGCTCTAAGCAAATCAACTATGAGCTTACTTATCAAGAGCGTAAGACCTTGGGTATACGTGTTTATCCTGATTGTAAAGTGAGAGTAATAGCCCCAAACGAAACAACCGAAGAGAAATTAAAATCTAAGCTTAGAGAAAAAGCTCCTTGGATCATCAAACAGCAGCTTGAATTTTTATCCTATCATCCGCTTACACCACCACGTCAATTTGTAAACGGGGAAACTCATCTTTATTTGGGCAGACAATACAAGCTTAAAATTGAAGACGCTCCTAAAAATGAGGTAAAGGTTTACAGAGGAAGATTAATGCTTTTCAAAAAAGAGAATGCCTCACCTGATAATATCTTGTCAGAATGGTATCGAGAAAAGGCAGCAATACATTTTCAGGACATTTTGAGCAAAGTACTTCCACTATTTAAGAAATATAAAATCTCCTCTCCCGATCTGCACATAAGGTATATGCCTACCAGGTGGGGAAGCTGTACTGTCAGAGGGAAAGTAATTCTGAATCCAGATTTGATAAAAGCTCCTAAAGGAAGTATTGAATATGTAATTATCCATGAACTCTGCCATTTGGTGCATCATAACCATACAAAGGCATTTTATGACCTACAAGAAACCATAATGCCAGATTGGAAAAAATGGAAACAAAGGCTTGAAAACACTTTGAATTAGATACTGCTATGTCCAACCATACCTTCAACATACTCACATTCAATCATCCTCAGGAAGAGCAAACCTTTTACTTCACTGACCAGGAACAAGACAACCTCACTCGGATTTACAAATCCTTAGTGCCTGATGAGGTCATTGAAAAGTATGGAGAGCAAGACCACTATTACACCTCATTTACAGTTGAGCTGGACGGTTTCTTAGCCGTATCAAAACCAACAAGTCCACACTTTGAAACCAAGACAAATGAGCAAGGTGAAGAACGTTCATATACCATCCGTAATTCTACCTTTTCCACTTCAGTACTAAAGAGATATTACAATTCGCTCATTCATAGCCATTTCAAAGGGAAAGGATTTTTAGTGAAGCCCAATTTTGTAAGTGATACAGAAATTTGGCTTCCAAGTGCCAAACAAGACACCTCAGGCAAGTATAAGATATTCGACCGCTTCTCACTCAAGGTACAGTTTAAGACAGTTTCCGATAGTCTGGAATTGTTGGTGACATTTGAAGGCAAATCCAAAATCTTCAAAGTTCCTGTCTCCACCCTTTTAGAGGATGTATCACCGACAGATATTAATTGGGTAGTCTATGATAAAGGACTGTACCGATTTAATGAATTACCTGATAGTGGTAAAAGAGAATATGACAAGGTGTATGCCGTATGGAATTTCGAAATCAGAGATGCACTAATGCAAGGAACGGAAGCCCCGGACAAAACCAATAAGTACAAAAAGTTCAAAGATGGAATTGACAACTTCTATACTCAATACCTGAATACAGAGGAGTTCAAAACTATTATTCCTATTTCCTCAAATGGATTCATTCCAGTAAATAAAATCAATATCGGGTCAGTCAACAATTCCAGTAACCGCCTTTTATTCGGTAAAGAAAATTCTGGCATTGTGCCAATGGATGGAATGAAAGAGCATGGCCCTTTTGGATTAAGCCCTACTACTAAAATTCACTACTTTTTTATCTTTCATAAAGATGATCAGCCCATCGCTGAGAAGATGGACAGCTATTTCAGGGGATCAGAATTTGGGTTTAAAGGATTGGTCAAGTTCATTCATACACCTTACCACACTGAAAAAGGATTCAGTGTAAGATTTGAAGACAGAGACAATCCATGGCCAGAAATCTATGAAGCCATTACCAACAAACACTTTGAATCAGATATTCAGTATATCGCTATTTATATCAGTCCGTTCTCCAAGAATGCACCAGATAAATCAAGAAGGAAGATATACTACAAGCTGAAAGAATTACTACTGAAAGAGGGAGTCTCTTCACAGGTGATTGATGGCGAAAAAGTATTGACCAACGAAAAGTATTATTACAGCCTACCGAATATTGCTATTGCCATTTTAGCCAAATTGAATGGCATCCCTTGGAAGCTGGATACAAAGCTCAAAAATGAATTGATAGTAGGCATTGGAGCATTTAGAAACTCAGAAGTTGACATACAATATATAGGTAGTGCTTTTAGCTTCGCTAACAATGGGAAATTCAACCGTTTTGAGTGCTTTCAGAAAGACCAAACAAAGGAGTTAGCAGGCTCAATTATCAGAGCGGTAAAGGAGTATGCAAATGTAAATACAGGCATCAAACGGCTTGTGATACACTTCTACAAGAGCATGAGCCAAGTTGAATTACAACCCATAGAAGACGGCCTCAAAGACCTTGGATTAGACATTCCAGTATTTATAGTTTCCATTAACAAAACAGAGTCCTCAGACATTGTTGCATTTGACAACAGTTGGTCAGACCTTATGCCAATGAGTGGCACTTTTATAAAGATTGGATACAACAAGTTCCTACTGTTCAACAATACACGATACAACCCGAAATTCTACAGCTTCCATGACGGCTTCCCATTCCCGATTAAGCTGAAAATCTTTTGTACAGAAAAAGAATTGGTAGACGAATATAAGACCGTGAAAGAATTGATTGACCAGGTATATCAGTTCAGCCGTATGTACTGGAAATCAGTAAGACAACAAAACTTACCAGTGACCATCAAATACCCTGAAATGGTCGCAGAAATGCTCCCTCATTTTGACGGTAACGAGATACCCGAATTTGGAAAAGACAACCTTTGGTTTTTGTAATTATGGATAAAAAACTTGAGTTCAAACTTGAAGAGAAGAAGATCAAACCCACCACCATGCGCCTTTTGGTGTTGCGTCAACTAGTAGAATCAGGCTCAGCGATCAGTTTGTTGGATTTAGAAGCTAAATTTGAAAGAGCTGATAAAACCACGCTATACCGTACCCTCAAAACATTTGAAGAGAAGAAACTCATTCATAGCATAGAAGACGGGACAGGTTCAGTAAAATATGCACTTTGTGAGGAGGGTTGCGAATGCGAGCCACAAGACCAACACGTTCACTTTCATTGTGTGAAGTGCGGAGAGACTTATTGCTTAACAAAATCTAAGATACCACAAACTCAAATCCCGGTAGGATTCAATGCCTCAAGTGCCAGCATGGTGTATAAAGGCACTTGTATCAATTGTAACTAATCTTTGCAATTTGGTTGCACTCATTTTTTTGTAGATTTGTAATATCAATGAATAGGATCAAATCCATATTGTTATCAACACTCTTTATCGCGACCGCACTGGTGATGACATTGGACCTATGTTGCGAACTTCCCAAAATCCCTAATCTGTTGACTCACTTTTCGGAGCATCAGGAAAAGGATAATGATTCATTCTGGAAGTTCTTTCTAGAAGACTATGCTCATCAAGAGTCTGGTCATAACCATCATGATGATGAAGAACATGAAGAACTGCCCTTTCATGGAAGTCATCAGTGTCATCATGCTCCTGTAGTCTTTACTGGTAGCGTGAGTTATTCTTTGGTTCCATCTACCCAATTTGTTGAAACGGGTAATTGTGGTTATCGATTTTCATTTTCTTCTATCTACCTGGAAACTCCCTTCCAGCCTCCTCAAAAAGCGTAATTACGGATTTTCTTTAAGGTGTAGTCAGATTTACTGAAGGACAACTCCCTAATCTGGAGATGTCTGCTAAACACGTACGTCTATTCGTAATTTCTTCTTCAAGGGCACTCTCTGCCCTTTCAAATCCTTGTATCATCATTTAAAAAACAATATAAATGCTGGATAAAATCATTCAATTTTCAGTTAAAAACAAATTGATTATTGGCCTACTCACTTTAGGTCTGATCATCTGGGGCGGCTACTCACTAACGAGACTTCCTATTGATGCCGTGCCGGACATAACCAATAATCAGGTGCAGGTCATTACCTCTTCGCCATCGCTAGCCGCTGAGGAAGTGGAGCGATTGATCACCTTTCCCATTGAGATTACCATGGCCACCATACCGGAACTTGATGAGATCCGTTCATTCTCTCGCTTTGGGTTATCGGTGGTAACCATTGTATTCAAAGAAGATGTGGATGTCTATTGGGCACGCCAACAAGTAAACGAACGCCTGGCCGATGTGCAAGCCCAAATCCCTCCTGGTGTAGGACAGCCAGGCATGGCTCCCATTACTACGGGTTTGGGTGAAATCTACCAATATGTGGTTGGTACTGAACCGGGTTATGAAGACCAGTATGACGCACGTGAGCTTCGCACAATTCAGGACTGGATCGTCCGTAGGCAATTGCTCGGTACACCCGGAGTGGCGGACGTTAGCAGTTTTGGGGGATTTCTCAAGCAATATGAGATTGCCATTGATCCCAATAAACTCAAGGCTATGAATATTTCTATTGCCGATATTTTTCAAGCATTAGAAGAAAACAACGAAAATACCGGAGGGGCTTACATTGAGAAAAATCTCAACGCCTATTTCATTCGTAGCGAGGGTCTGGTTAGTGACCTTGATGACATCCGTCAAATGCTGGTCAAAAGCAATGCAGATGGTATCCCTGTGCTAATCAGGGATGTGGCAAAGGTTGAGCTAGGTGGTGCCGTACGTTATGGAGCAACTACCCGAAATGGAGAAGGTGAAGTAGTCAGTGCCATCGTGATGATGTTGAAAGGTGAAAATTCCGCAGAGGTTATTGACAATGTGAAAAGTAGAATTGACCAAATCCGTAAAACCCTCCCTGAAGGGGTTACAATAGAACCATTTCTAGACAGAACCAAGCTAGTGGATACTGCCATTGGCACAGTCACCACCAATCTTACGGAAGGTGCATTGATTGTTATTTTCGTGCTGTTGCTGCTATTGGGTAATCTGCGTGCTGGTTTGATCGTAGCTTCTGTCATTCCCCTGGCATTGATCTTTGCCTTTGGTATGATGAACCTGTTTGGTGTATCAGGTAACCTGATGAGCCTTGGGGCGATTGATTTTGGGTTGATTGTGGACGGGGCAGTGATCATTGTAGAGGCAACCCTACATCATTTAGGGATGCTGAAGCTGGGCAGGAGACTCACTCAAACTGAAATGGATGAGGAAGTGTATCAATCGGCCAGTAAAATCAGAAATTCAGCGGCATTCGGAGAAATCATCATCCTGATCGTATACTTACCGATATTGGCATTGGTAGGTACAGAAGGTAAAATGTTTGGCCCCATGGCTCAGACAGTGAGCTTTGCTATCCTGGGCGCCTTCATTCTTTCCCTGACCTACGTACCGATGATGTCTGCTCTTGTCCTGAGCAAAAAGACCGAATATAAACCCAATATCTCTGATAAGATCATGGGCTTTTTTCATAAACTGTACAATCCAACTATCCGTTGGGCAATGCATAAAAGGCCATTAATTCTGGTGGTTGTTTTAGGGTTGTTCGGGATTTCTCTTTGGGTGTTTTCCAATATGGGTGGAGAGTTTGTTCCCACGTTGGAAGAAGGTGACTTTGCTGTAGAAACACGGGTAATGACAGGCAGTTCGCTGGAAAATACCATTCTTGCTACTACCCAAGCCGAAAAGATTCTATTGGAACAATTTCCTGAAGTAGAGCAAGTGGTATCCAAGATTGGTGCGGGCGAGATTCCTACCGACCCCATGCCTGTGGAAGCTGCTGACTTGATGATCATCCTGAAAAACAAATCAGAATGGGTTTCTGCATCGGACAGAGAAGAATTGGCCAATAAAATGGCTGAAGCTTTGGCAGTAATACCAGGTGTGACATTTGGTTTTCAGCAACCCATTCAAATGCGTTTCAATGAACTCATGACAGGGGTTCGGCAAGATGTTGCGGTAAAAATTTATGGAGAAGACTTGAATGCACTTTCTGAATATGCTGAACAGATTGGAAAAATAGCTACCAGTGTGGAAGGTGCAGTGGATTTATACATTGAGGAAGTCACGGGTATCCCACAAATCGTGATTAATTATAAACGGGATCAGTTGGCCAAATATGGTTTGACTATTAGGGATGTCAATCGTTCGGTCCAGGCAGCATTTGCAGGGGCTTCCGCTGGTCTAGTCTATGAAAATGAAAGGCGTTTTGATTTGGTAGTACGCTTATCAAAGGTAAACCGAAGCGATGTTGAATCCGTGCGAAATCTTTACATCTCTCGCAAAGACGGCCACCAAATACCGCTCTACCAAGTGGCAGACGTGGCGATTAAAGATGGTCCCTACCAAATTCAACGTGACGATACCAGAAGAAGAATTATTGTGGCTTTCAATGTTCGTAACAGAGATGTAGAAAGTGTAGTTACAGAACTGAGAGGAAAGATTGACGAATCTGTCGTATTGGCACCTGGCTATTCTGTGACTTACGGAGGTCAGTTTGAAAACCTTGTGGAAGCACGTGAGCGGTTAAGCTATGCCGTTCCCCTCGCTCTTTTACTCATTTTTGTATTGCTCTACTTCACCTTTGGTTCGATCAAGCAGGGTATTCTCATTTTCACAGCTATCCCTCTATCAGCTATTGGAGGAATTTTCGCCTTATCACTACGGGGAATGCCCTTTAGCATATCGGCAGGTGTAGGTTTTATTGCCCTCTTTGGTGTTGCTGTTTTGAATGGAATTGTATTGATAAGTGAATTTAATCATCTGAAGAAGGACGGAATTACGGACATCTTTGAACGGATTTACCAAGGTACTCGTATCCGGTTACGTCCTGTCATCATGACCGCTGCGGTAGCTTCTCTGGGATTTCTGCCCATGGCGCTTTCCGAATCTGGCGGTGCAGAAGTACAGCGACCATTGGCCACTGTAGTGATTGGAGGTCTACTTTCCGCAACTTTCCTGACCTTGGTAGTACTTCCTATACTCTACTATTATTTCGAACGAGGAATAAAAGTAAAGTCGGGAGCTGTAGTCACAGCACTAGTTTTTGGTTTAATGCTTTTCCAGACACCAAATGTTTTGGCACAAGAAAAGCCTATTGTCTATCAGTCGTTAGAAGAGGCCATTCAAATGGCTATTGCCAATAATCCCAGCCTAAAAGCAGCTGACCTTCAAACGCTGCAGGAAAAAGCTTTGAAAGGAGCAAGTTGGAACTTGCCAAAAACCAGCCTTAGCCTTACACATGGTCAATACAATAGTATTTATGACAATGATAATCAATTCAACATCAGTCAAAGTTTTGCTTTTCCCACAGTTTATGCCAATCAAAATCAATTGGCTAAAGCCCAAATAGAGGCAAGTGAATGGAGGCGAACGGCTACTCAAAATGAGCTAGTGAATCAAGTGAAAGCCACATGGTACACCCTCTGGTTAGAAAAGAGTAAGCGCACTTTGTTGCTAGAACAGGATAGCATATACCAACGATTTGTACGGGCGGCCAATCTCCGCTATAAAACAGGAGAAAGCAATTTATTGGAAAAAGCCACTGCCGAATCTCAAGTAGCTGAAATCGAGGTGATGCTGGCACAGAATCAATCAGATATTGAGATTTATCAAACCATGCTAAAAACGCTACTGAATGTAGAGTCGGTTGCGGACATTGCTGTAGATAGTCTGGAAGCCAGGGAACTCACCTTTTTACTCGAAAGTGCTGACGTAAACAATAACCCTACGCTTGCCTGGTTCAGACAGCAAATTGCAGTGGCTGAGAGGGAAAAATCAGTGGAACGATCTCGCTTGATGCCCGATCTTACAGTGGGGTATTTTAACCAATCCCTCAATGGACCTAATCAGGACATCAATGGTAATCCTGTCACCTTCAATTCAGGAGACCGATTTACGGGCTTTCAGGTAGGTCTGGCCATTCCCATATTCGGGGCTAAGTCGCAATCTTCAGTGATTAAAGCCAGCGAACTGAAAAGGCAGGAAAGCGAGGCAAGATTGAAAGCAACTTCCAATGAGCTGGAAGGCAGGTTGGAATCACTAATCCAGCAATACCAGAAATTTCAAAACAGCTTGGAATATTATCAACTGAATGCCCTGCCACAAGCTGAATTGATCCTGAAGCAGGCTCAGAAAGGCTTTGAGAGCGGTGACATTGGTTATGTGGAGTATACGCAAGGACTTAGCCGGGCACTAAGTGTTCAGTTCAATTACCTCGATATTCTCAATCAATACAACCAAACCATTATACAAATAGAATTCATTGCAGGTGTTCAATAATTACTAAAGAAAAAAAACATGAAGAATACATTTCAATATATCAGCAACCTATTCACCATGATCACAATGATACTGATCATGGCATCCTGCAATTCAAAAACGGAAAAAGCAGCGAATGAAGAACATCATGAGGAAGAAAATGCTCTTGAGTTGACGCAGGCTCAATACGATCAGGCAAACATTGAACTAGGGTCTATAGAAAAACGTGTCATAGGTTCAGAGCTTATGGTGAACGGGATCATTGATGTGCCTCCCCAAGGTAACATTTCCATCAATATGCCTTATGGAGGTTTTGTAAAATACATCGATATGCTACCAGGCACTTCCGTGAAGAAAGGGCAGTTATTGGCAACTATTGAAAATCCGGAATTTATTCAGTTTCAACAAGATTACCTGGAGGGTTTGGCCAATCAGGAATTTTTGAAAGCAGAGTTTGATCGTCAGCAGGAATTGTATAGTGAAAAAGTAGCATCAGGCAAAAGTTTCCAACAAGCTAAAAGCAACTATTTGGCTAATGAAGCCAAGATTAAAACCATGGAGGCCCGACTAAAACTAATCGGTATTAATCTGGCTAAAATCCGTGACGGGATAGTTGCTACTTCTGTTAGTATTTATTCGCCTGTCACTGGTTCTGTACGAGAAGTCTATACCAATAGGGGCAAATACATCAATCCTCAGGATGTGATCATGGACATTACCAATGCAGAAGATTTGCATGTGGAATTGACGGTATATGAAAACGATATTCCAAAAATCAGGAAAGGCCAGCGCATTCGTTTTACTCTGGCAAATACCCCTGACCAATGGCGGGAAGCCGAGGTGTTTCTACTGGGCAGTAGCGTAAGGGAAGACCGCTCAGTAACAGTACATGGCCACTTGGAGCAGATGTATGAAGACCTGCTTCCAGGGATGTACGTGACTGCTAAAGTAGAAACAGACAGCAATGATGTGTGGACTGTACCTGAACCATCAGTGGTGCGCTTTGGAGGCAAGTACTACATTTTTGCTTACACTGACCAACGAACCGAAAACGGAAAAACTGCGCATGACTTTGAAATGTTGGAAGTCATCAAAGGCTATACAGAGGATGAGTACACAGAAATATTGCTGGTGGATTCCTCAACAGAAATGAGCACGGTAAAGTTAGTATCCAAAGGTGCCTTCACCCTACTGGCCACAGCCAAAAATAGTGAGGAAGAAGGTGGTGGTCATGGACATTAATTATAAGAATCTTTAAGGGTACTGGTGATAAAGGATTCATTAGAAAAAATAAATCATGAAAAAACTACAAATAAAAATACCGCTTCTCCTGCCCGAAGTACCGGATGAGAAGGATCAATGTGTGCAAAAACTCATTCAGCAGCTTCAAGACCAAGAAGGCCTTGAAAAAGTGCATGTAGCAGACGAAAAAGATAATGGCGTACCTCAGCTATGCTTTCATTACGACCCGGAGTTGATCTCCATAGATCGTATCCAGTCGCTGGCGGAGCAAACCGGAGCAGAAATCACTCAGAAGTTTGGACATAAACTCATAGAAGTGGAAGGCATTCGCCATACACGCCATGCCCGGCAGATTGAGCGGAATCTTCAGGGAATAGATGGAATTTTGGAAGCTTCAGTATCTGCATCTGGCATGGTACGGGTAGAGTTTGATACCACAAAAATAGATGAAGCAGAAATATTTAAAGCATTGCGAAAAGAAGGTCTGGACATTCCTGATACGCAGGTAAGTGCAGAACGATTTCTTGAGGAAGTCAATAAACCTGAACAACAGGAAACTGAAGAAAAAGACCATGAACATAAGGAAGGCGAAGAACATGAACATTCGCATGGAGGGATTTTTGGAAAAAATACGGAGCTGATCTTTTCCATTATATGTGGAGCATTGTTGGGCATTGGGTTCGGACTTTCTTTTGTTGAAATAATCCCTGCTTGGGTGAGCCTGTCACTTTACATTGGAGCTTATTTCTTTGGAGGGTTTTTTACTGCCAAAGAAGCAGTTCAAACAGTAGCGAAAGGTGGGTTTGAGATTGACTTTCTGATGCTAGTAGCAGCAATTGGTGCAGCTATTCTTGGGGAATGGGCGGAAGGTGCTTTGCTGCTCTTTCTTTTCAGCATGGGTCATGCACTGGAACACTACGCCATGAACAAAGCCCGTAAATCCATTGCTGCATTGGCAGACTTAGCTCCTAAAACAGCACTACTAAAGAAAGATGGGAAGACGCAAGAAGTTGGTATAGAAGAACTAAGCATAGGCGACATCATCGTGGTGAAGCCCAATAGCAAAATATCAGCCGATGGGGTGATTGTTAGCGGTACAAGTAGTGTTAACCAGGCTCCTATCACCGGAGAAAGTGTACCGGTAGACAAAGAACCAGTAGATAATCCTGATAAAGATTGGTCAAAGGAAAAAGACATCAGAGACGAGAACCGCGCTTTCTCCGGCACCATCAATGGCAACAATACGCTGGTGATCAAAGTGATAAAAGTAGCTAACGACTCTACCCTCTCCCGCTTAGTGAAACTGGTGAATGAAGCCCAGACCCAGAAATCACCTACGCAGCGACTCACTGATAAATTTGAGAAGTATTTTGTACCGGCAGTATTGATACTGGTCGTTTTACTCAATTTTGCTTTTTTGGTCATTGATGAAACCTTTAGCGAAAGCTTCTACCGAGCCATGGCCGTACTGGTTGCTGCCAGCCCGTGTGCTTTGGCCATAGCTACACCAAGTGCAGTGCTAAGTGGTGTTGCAAGGGCAGCCAAAAGTGGTGTGCTTATCAAAGGTGGTCGTCCTTTAGAAGATTTAGGTGTACTCACCGCCTTGGCTTTTGACAAAACCGGAACACTAACAGAAGGCAAGCCAAAACTTACCAAAGTGGTGGTTCTTGGAGATATTAATGAAACCGAATTGTTGAAAATAGCTGTAGCTGTAGAAGCCTTAAGCGACCATCCGTTGGCAAAAGCCGTGGTTCGGGATGGGAAAGAGCGACTCAAGGATGTTGACATACCGGAAGCTAAAGACCTAGAGGCTGTGCTTGGGAAGGGGATCAAAGCCTCTTTGGACAACAACAAAGTGTACATCGGAAATCTGGATCTGTTTGAGTCGCTGGATGACAAGAAGCCGTCAAAGGAAACAGAAGAAAAAGTAAGATCATTGGAATCTGATGGCAATACCACCATGCTGATCCGTCAGAATGATGACTACATTGGCATCATTGCCCTTATGGATACGCCAAGAAAGGAAGCAAAAAACACGCTAGAACAATTAAAAAAACTGGGCATCAAGCGAATGATCATGCTTACTGGTGATAACCAGAAAGTAGCTGATGCAGTGGCCAAAGAAATTGGGCTGACAGATGCATGGGGCAGTCTATTGCCAGAAGAAAAAGTGGATGCCATAAAGAAATTGAAAGAACAAGAATCTAAAGTAGCGATGGTAGGTGATGGTGTAAATGATGCCCCAGCCATGGCCAACAGTACCGTGGGCATTGCCATGGGTGCTGCTGGTAGCGATGTGGCTTTAGAAACAGCCGATATTGCCCTCATGGGCGATAAGCTGGAAGCATTACCTTTTGCCATCGGATTAAGTAGAAAAGCCAAAAGAATTATCAGGCAAAACCTGTGGGTTAGTTTGGGAATAGTAGCTATTTTAATACCTCTTACGATTTCCGGTATTGCTACCATCGGGCCTGCCGTTCTAATCCATGAAGGTTCCACCTTGGTGGTGGTGTTTAATGCGCTGAGATTGTTGGCTTATCGTAAATAGCAGTAGATGAAAAGTGATCTTTTAAAAGCAAAAAAATCCTTTCAAAGACATGAATAGAAAAATGAACGGGACTGAAATACCGGAATTTGGAAAAAACAACCTTTGGTTTATATAGGCTGGTAAAATAAATTCCAAATTTCTTCCAAATCGAGCCTTTAATTTACAAACATGAAAATCCTGATCATAGAAGACGAACAAGAACTTGCGCAAGACATGGTAAAATACCTTACCAACGAGCAATACTTGTGTGAGTGTGCTTCTGACTTTAAGGGTGCAATGGAAAAAATTCATGGGTATGATTACGATTGCATTTTATTGGACCTAATGCTACCCGGTGGTGATGGACTGACTATTCTGGAAGAACTCAAAAGGCAAAATAAGCAAGACGGTGTAATTATCATTTCTGCTAAAAATGCGATTGAAGATAAAGTAAAGGGACTAAAACTTGGAGCTGATGACTATCTGGCTAAACCATTTCATTTGTCTGAGTTGGCAGCAAGAGTAGAATCATTGATCAGGCGAAAGCAATTTGATAGTAATAATGTGATTATTCAAAATGAATTATCCATAGACTTCAATGCAAAAGCCGTAAGCGTTCATGATCAGGCTCTTAGTCTGACTAAAAAGGAATATGACCTACTCCTATTTTTCATTGGCAATAAAAACAGAGTTCTGTCAAAAGGAGCTTTGGCAGAGCATCTTTCAGGTGATTTTGCAGATATGTTTGACAGCCATGATTTCGTGTATGCCCATGTAAAAAACCTCAAGAGAAAATTGAAAGAGAAAGATTATGGCGACTACATCAAAACCATTTACGGAACAGGATATAAATGGGAACAATGACAAGACTACTTAACAAACCGCTGAAGGCGTTTGCTTTATATGCATTGGTTATTCTAACAATCAGTATTCCAATTTATGTACTGGTTATTGACTATATCTGGACGAGTGAATTAGATGAAAATAATTGGCTCACCTTAGAACACACCAAACAGAGACTTCAATCCAAACAATTTACACAAGCAGAAATCGAAAGCATCAATCATATCTGGGGAGAGCTACAGCCCGGAGTTTCGATTGTTAAAGCTACCACCAAGGTTGTTTTTCAGGATAGCGTTTATGAAGCCATTAGACCTAACGAATTTGACCTAGATGATGGGGAAGATCGGTTTCGTGGTTTAAAATCATTAATAGAAATAAATGGAGAGCCCTATGTATTGACAATTGAAACCAATGTAGAAGAATCTGATGAAACATTTGCTGCGGTGGCTGCTATTACGTTTGTCTTCTTCATCATTCTCATTATAGGCTTTATCCTATTGAATCGAAAAATTGCCGCAAAGACTTGGCAACCTTTCTATCAAACACTGAGTTCGCTAAAATCTTTTGAGCTTTCCATAGATAAGTCCATTCAACTTCCTGAATCAGATATTCAAGAATTTCAGGAATTGAATCAATCATTGCAACAGTTAATCACAAATAGTGTAAGCACTTTTCAGCAGCAGAAATCTTTCACAGAAAATGCTTCGCACGAGCTTCAAACTCCAATTGCGCTGCTCAAATCCAAAATGGATTTATTAATTCAGCAAAAAAGCATATCTCCTGCAATCTCGGAAATACTAAACAGTATTGAAGCTCCTTTATCCCGTCTCTCCCGCATCAATAAAAACCTAATGGTGCTGGCGAAAGTGGAAAATCATCAATACAGTGACAAGGAGCAAATAGATATAAAAGAATATTTAGAAAGTGCTGTAACCCTTTTTGAAGACTATTTGGATGAAAAGCAACTAAAGCTATCTAATAGTTTAGAGCAATCCATCATAGTAAATGCCAACTCATTTTTGATAGAAACGCTAATACATAACTTGCTTTCAAATGCTATCAGACACACTTTAAAAGGTGGCCAAATTACTGTTTCATATCAGGATCAAACTCTTCAAATAATCAATAGCGGCAAGGAGAGTTTAGATAAATCGAAATTGTTTGAACGGTTCTCCACTGCATCCAAAGACAAGGTTAGCAGTGGCTTAGGTCTGGCCATTATTCAGGAGATTACAAATAAGTACAACTGGCAGGTTGTTTATCATTTTGAAAATGGGAATCATCTTTTTTCTGTAAGCTTCGCTTAATTACTCACCAAATAAGCTCCATTATATTCATATGGTGTTCGTGATTGCTTCGCAATTCTAAATTTCTTCTAAATCATGTATGATGTTTGTCCTGTACAAACTTTTAAAATCGTTCAGACATGAAAAATTTAATGCTTATCACTGTGCTTTTGGTTGCGTTCAGCATGCAATCATGTGCAAAAAAAACTGACAGTAAAAACGTACCCGATAAGGTGCTTTCAGCTTTCAATGCAAAGTTTCCTGATGCCAAAAAAGTAGAATGGGAAATGGAAAGCGATTCAGAATGGGAAGCTGAGTTCAAATGGAATGGAAAAGAATATTCTGCCAATTTCAGCACAGATGGGGAGTGGCGTGAAACTGAATATGGAATAAAGGAGACTGAGATTCCTTCAAATATTCGAGCTATACTCGATCAAAATTTCTCCGATTATGAGATAGAAGAACCTGAAGTAGCAGAAACCTCATCAGGAAAATCTTATGAAATGGAAATTGAAGTAGGAAAAGAAGAATATGAAGTTACAATTGACACAAAAGGAAATCTAACCAAGAAAAAGGAGAGTGAAGAAAACGATGAGAATGACGAAGATTAATCAATTTATAATTATCTGCCTATTGCTCTGTCCTTTAGGAATACTGGCACAGAAATCATCAGTTAATGTTTCTGGAACAATCAAAGACAAGGTCTCCAATGAAACCTTGCCCTTTGTCAATGTTGTATTAAAAAAATCTGCTGATTCGTCTTTTGTATCAGGCACCATTTCAAATGACAATGGTCTGTTTACAATTTTAGATGCAAAGCCAGGCGACTACCTGCTAGAAGTAACCTATATAGGTTATAGAAAATACAGTTCACCTTTATTCATTGGCTCAAATTCTGAGTTCATCGACTTAGGTTCAATCTTGTTGGAAGAAGATGTTCAGCAATTGAATGAAGTTGTGGTAACAGCTCAACAAGATGCTGTCACAGGAACAATGGACAAGAAGACATTTAGTGTAGATGACAATGTGAGTCAAAGTGGGGGTAGCGTGTTACAAGCAATGAACAATCTTCCTGGTGTCACCACCCAAGACGGTCAGGTGCAACTCAGAGGAAATGATCAAGTGGTAGTATTAATAGATGGTAAGCAGACGGCCATTACTGGTTTCGGCAATCAAAATGGTCTGGACAACATCCCAGCTTCGGCAATTGAAAAAATAGAGATTATCAACAATCCATCCGCAAAGTATGATGCCAACGGAAATGCAGGTATCATCAACATTGTATTGAAGAAGGAAGAGCAAAAAGGACTTAACGGGAAAGTGGGTTTGTCAACGGGTCTTGGTGCGTTGTGGGTACGGAAAGAGAACCTACCTGGCATACGGCCACAGTATCAGGCAACACCCAAGATTAACCCTTCACTCTCGCTGAATTATAGGAAAAAGAAGATCAATCTGTTTCTCCAGGCTGACAACCTTTACACTGAAACACTCAATAAAAATGAATTTGTAACCAGAACCTATGATGATGGCACTGTCATCAACCAACAACTGAAAAGAAACAGAAACACCAATTTCTTCACTTCAAAGGCAGGGTTTGACTGGTTTATGGATGATCACAATACTCTTACCGTTTCAGGTTTTTTTAGTCAGGAATCTATTAAAGATTATGGAGACCAGCCGTTTTTCAATGGCAATGATGGGACAAACCAAAGATTGTGGCAGTTTTTGGAAGATGAAGTATTGACCGCAGCAATGGCATCATTAGCCTATGAGCATAAATTTCAGCAGCCTGGTCATAAGTTGAATGTAGGATTTAATTACACATTCGACAGAGAAGACGAAAAGTATTTCTTCACAAATACCCTTCCCACATATACCACGGATGAATCTTTCTTTCTTATTGCAGATCAAAAGGTAACAGATTTCACGTTGGATTACACCAGACCTATGAAACATGGTTTATTGGAAACTGGGTTGAAATTTCGAAGAAGAACTATCCCAACTGATATGCAATTCAATCCTTCGGCTTCAAACTCCGTTCTTGATACAGGTGCTGATGGTCTGGCAACCTATAAGGAAACCATTCCGGCTGTGTATGGAAACTATACCTATGAAGTAAAAAAGCTGGAAGCAGAAATTGGATTGCGAGTAGAATATGTGGATTTACAATATGATGTTGATCCAAACCATAATACATATAAGAGTAATGGTTATGAGTACTTTCAACCTTTTCCTAATGCTCGGTTGACTTACAAAATAAATGATCGCAACAAGTTATCCGCATTCTACAATCGCAGAGTTGATCGACCTGATGAAGTAGACATTCGTATTTTCCCAAAATATGATGATGCGGAAATCATTAAAGTCGGAAATCCTGCCTTACGACCTCAATTCACCAACAGTTTGGAATTGGGTTACAAGAATGGTTGGGACAAAGGATATTTCTACGGAGCAGCTTATCACCGTCTTTCAGATGGAACCATTACCCGAGTGGCCACAACGGTTAATACGACTAACCTTATCTACAACATTTCTCAGAATGCAGGGAAAAGCTACAACACAGGAATTGAAGTAGTCATTAGTCAGGAACTTTCTGACAGGATCAATATGAACTTAAATTTGAATGGTTATTATAATCAGATAGATGCGTTCACAGTTGTTAATCAATATCCCGTAGAAAATACTTTTACAGCAGATCAACAGGAAATCTATTCTGGAAACATAAAACTGAATACTAAATTCAAATTTTGCAAAAACACAGAAGCTCAATTGACAGCCATTTATCTTGCTCCTGACATCATTCCTCAGGGTACAATTGATTCACGGTTTTCCCTTGATTTTGGTATTAAAAAAGTCATTCAAAATGGTAAGGGTGAATTGTTCCTGAATGCTACAGACCTACTGAACACAATGGTTATAAGGAAAGAGATCAGCGGAAATAATTTCTCATACACCAGTACAGACTATTACGAAACCCAAGTAATCCGATTTGGATATAGTTACAAGTTCTAATTCCTTGTTTGAAATACATCCTTCAAAGCCTACTGGAAGTCAACGCTTACCCATTTGCTTCCAGTAGGTTCATTCCTTTCGTTCGTACCTCACTCTTTTCATTCACCCACTTCCTGCACCACACAGCAAGAGTAGCCCGTTATTCCATTCCGCTGCGCTGCATTCCATACCGTGCCACACTTGCTTTTCCCAACGCAGGTAAAAGAAGCATTTGAAAAAGCTAAATCTAAGAAGTTAGGATGCTCTGATCATTGTTGTTGATTAGAATCTGAAAGCAATCTTTATTCAAAACCAAATTGTCTTGCTTGTCTCATTTACTTATCGTAATATTGCAATGACATAATACAAAAAAATGGGAGTAACTAAAACAGATCTTTTTTCAGACGTACAGAACGAAATAGCTGTAGCAGCAAAGGCATTTGCCCATCCTGCACGTGTTGCTATCATTCACCATCTACTAAGAGCTAATGCATGTGTCAATGGGGATTTGGTTCAGGAATTAGGTCTGGCTCAAGCGACCATCAGTCAACACCTTAGAGAGTTAAAGGATATTGGCATTATTCAGGGGACTATTGAAGGATCACGTATTAGCTACTGCATCAATCCAGTGCGATGGGCAGAGATCAAAGGCCAATTCAACGAAATATTCAATCAGTTTACCTCTCCTCCACAGGAGGATTGTTGCTAAAAAAATTTGTTTAATCTAATCGTAATATTGCAATAACATAAAGAGATATGAGACTATCAGAAATTAAAGAATCGTTAAAGGACATGGAGCATGTTCATTTCATTTTACCAAATGGCAAGCCAGTGCCATCTCATTTTCACGTCACAGAAGTGGGCAGCATTCAAAAACACTTTATTGATTGTGGTGGAACGGTAAGAAAAGAATCTGTAATCAACTTTCAGTTGTTCACCGCTACTGATTTTGACCATAGATTGGGTGCTCAAAAATTAAGTTCAATCATAGAACTATCAGAAAAACAACTAGGGCTTGAAGACTTAGATATTGAAGTAGAATATCAAGGGGATACGATTGGTAAATATGGTTTAGAACTTATAAATGGAGCTTTCCATTTGACCAATACTCAGACGGATTGTTTGGCTAAAGATAAGTGCGGTATTCCTCAAGAAAAACCAAGAATTAGAATCTCAACACTACAATCTTCCGAAAGCAAGTGTACACCAGGTTCAGGATGTTGTTAAACTGTAAAAGCTAAATATAATGGAACAACAAAAATGTACGATCATCGGAGCTGGCCCTGCTGGATACACGGCTGCTATTTATGCAGCCAGAGCAAACCTCACCCCTTTAATGCTTACTGGTGCACAACCAGGGGGGCAATTAATGATCACTAATGACGTGGAAAACTTTCCAGGATACCCTAAAGGAATTAATGGACCACAAATGATGGAAGAATTTAAGGAACAGGCTGTTCGATTTGGTACTGACATTCGCTTCAATCAGGTCATCGAGATAGATTTTAGCCAGCATCCTTATGTAATGAAACTCGACAATGGTTCCGAAATCGCATCTGACAGTATCATTGTTGCGACTGGAGCATCTGCCAAATGGCTCGGATTGGAATCTGAACAAAGATTGAACGGTTCTGGCGTTTCTGCTTGTGCTGTTTGTGATGGGTTCTTTTATCGTGGAAAAGAAGTGGTCATTGTCGGTGGCGGTGATTCTGCTTGTGAAGAAGCTCTTTATCTTTCTAATCTCTGCCCTACCGTACACATGATAGTTCGCAAAGATCACCTCAGGGCTTCTCAAATCATGCAGGATCGAGTACTCAAAAAAGAGAATATTAAAGTCTACTGGAATACAGAAACGCTTGAAGTTTTGGGTGAAAATGAAGTCGTGGGAGTTAAGGTGATGAACAATCATACGACAGAAGAAATTGAATTAAAAGCAGACGGTTTTTTTGTTGCAATAGGTCATACACCCAACTCTTCATTTCTACAGCCTGATATCCAAACGGATGAGCAAGGTTATATCATCACCAAATCTGACTCTACAGAAACCAATATACCCGGTGTATTTGCTTGCGGAGATGTACAGGATAAAAAGTTCCGACAAGCAGTGACAGCAGCAGGTTCAGGCTGTATGGCAGCCCTGGAAGCGGAAAAGTATGTAATGAGTTTAGAAATAAAATTAGAAAAACAACTATGAGTAAATACATCTTATTACCTGAATTAGAAAAGACACTTGATCAGGTGAAATCATTGAATATCTCGGAAGAAAGAAAAGATACCCTAAAAGTTTTGATTGACTACATTCAATCGAAAATCGATCAGGGACAAGAAATCAACCTAAACTTTATCTGCACCCATAATTCACGTAGAAGCCAGTTTACACAGATTTGGGCACAGACCGTAGCGGACTATTTCGGTATACCTGCCAATTGTTATTCAGGTGGTGTAGAAGTTACCGCATTCAATGAAAGAGCTGTTGCATCTATCAAAAGAAGTGGTTTTAAGGTCTCTTCTAAAGGAGAGGTTAACCCCACTTATTTTATTTTAAATTCTAACGATGGTGAGCCAATAAGTGCCTTTTCAAAACTCTTTGATGATCCAATAAATAGAGCTGATCACTTCGCAGCAATTATGACTTGCTCTCATGCTGATGAGAATTGTCCTTTTATACCTGGAACTGAAAAACGCATACCTGTGCGCTATGATGACCCCAAAGAGTTTGACGACACTCCACAGGAAGCAGAAAAGTATGATGAAAGGTCAAAGCAAATAGCATCAGAATTGTTCTATGTGTTCTCTCAAGTAAAGAAATAAAGCCATGTCAAATTCAAAAAAACTCAGTTTCTTAGATCAATACCTCACCCTTTGGATATTCTTGGCAATGGCCTTTGGAGTAGGTGTAGGATATTTATTCCCTTCAAGCTCTACTTTCATTAATTCTTTTAGCACTGGAAGCACCAATATACCAATAGCGATAGGTCTCATTTTGATGATGTACCCTCCATTGGCCAAAGTGGATTACAAGCTGTTACCCAAAGTGTTCAGGAATGTAAAGATCCTTTCTATTTCATTAGTTCTTAACTGGATTATTGGTCCAGTGTTGATGTTTGTTTTGGCTTTAGCATTCTTACAGGACTATCCAGAGTACATGGTTGGCCTTATATTGATTGGATTGGCGAGATGTATAGCCATGGTTTTGGTGTGGAATGATTTAGCAGAAGGAAGTAGCGAATATGGAGCTGGTTTGGTCGCATTGAACAGTATCTTTCAGGTGTTCGCCTATAGTTTTTATGCTTGGTTATTTATTACGGTTTTGCCTCCATATTTTGGATTTGAAGGTGCTATCGTGGATATATCCATTGCAACTATTGCCGAAAGTGTCGCCATTTATTTAGGTATTCCTTTCGTCATGGGAATATTGAGCAGACTGATATTGGTAAAACTGAAAGGCGAAGAATGGTACACAAAGAAATTCATTCCGACAATTTCCCCAATGACCTTAATCGCTCTTCTATTTACAATTGTGGTGATGTTCTCATTAAAAGGTGAATTAATCGTTGAAATCCCAATGGACGTTCTGATTATTGCCGTGCCTTTACTTGTCTATTTTACCTTAATGTTCATTATCGGATTTTTCTTCACCAAAGCAATGGGAGCGGAATACGACAAAACAGCCTCAGTTGCTTTTACAGCAGCGGGAAACAATTTTGAATTGGCTATAGCTGTTGCAATTGCTGTTTTTGGTCTTAACTCAGGACAAGCATTTGCAGGAGTTATTGGACCATTGGTAGAAGTGCCAGCATTAATCCTTTTGGTTAGGGTTTCTTTCTGGTTGAAAAAGAAATATTACGATACCCCTAAGGCAGTCTCAAAATGAAAATAGCTTTCTTTTCAGATATACACGCCAATCTACCTGCATTGGAAACCTTTTTTAAGGATGTAGAATCTGTTAATCCAGATGCGATTTATTGTTTAGGTGATTTAGTTGGTTACAATATTTGGCCAAATGAAGTCGTGAATGAAATTCGACAAAGACGTATTCCTACCATCATGGGAAATCATGATGAAGCTTTGTTAAAACCTATTGTCCAAGAAGATCAACCCTCCAATAGAGGGTTGACTCGGGCATTGGTCAGTGATCAAAACAGAGATTATCTGATAAATCTACCGAGACATTTGTCTTTGTCATTTGTCAGCAACGATGAGCCTTTCAATCTCCTGTTGGTTCACGGCAGTATCAAGTCAATCAATGATTATATGGAGGTTGATTATCCTGAGCAAGAAGTATTAAGCATGATGCAATCACATCAGGCAGATGTACTGTTATGTGGTCATACCCACAAACCATTTCATAGGATAATTAAGGATGGTGATCGTTTCAAGCATGTTATAAATATTGGCTCTGTGGGCAAGCCGAAAGATGGAGACCCTAGAATTTGCTACGCTGTGGTAGAGCTTAATCAACCTATTGCTGCATCAAACGCAGAAGCAATTGATGTTTCTTTTAGAAGAGTGGAATATGACGTTGAAAAGGCAGCAATTGCGGTTGATCAGAGCGATTTTGATAGTGCATTTGCGGAAGCATTGAGATTGGCTAAATAACGATGCTTGCGTATGGCTTCCCACACCCATGTGCTTCCAGTAGGTTCATTGCATTCGTTCGTTCCTCACTCTTTTCATTCACCCACTTCCTGCACCACACAGCAAGAGCATTCCTTCATTCCCTTCCGTTGTACTCCAATCCAATCAGTCACACACTTGCTTTTCCCACCGCACCCCTCTGGACAATCTTCAATCGGAATAAGTGTACTTGGCTAAGCATAATCTTGTAAGCAAAAGTCAAAATTATATAAAACATGCTTCTTTTAATTTCGTACATTTGTTTTAAGTGAAAAGAATTATCTCCATATCGCTAGCTTTGCTCATGTTGGTTTCCAGCGTGGGTTTCTCCATGAACACACATTTTTGTGGTGGCGTAGCGGTTGAGACCTCTTTTTCAGTCGGACTTCATAATCCTGATTGCGGTATGGCCGACATGGATAGAGATTGCGAAACCATCCCATCCACAGAAGAACAAATAAAATCGAAACCATGCTGCGAAAATCAACATCAGTTATTGCAGCTGGATGAGAATGCTGATGTGCAAGCTACATCTGTTGAAGTTAACCCTGTTTTCTTCGTTACATTCGTTCATTCGTTTGTGCAGCCAATTCTTTTCGCTGATCAATCTCTTGTTCATAATACTTATTACTCTCCCCCAATACCTGACAAGGACATACAAGTCCTTTTTCAGACCTTCTTAATTTAAATCGCATAATTCTAATTGATACTCCTTGTCTTGTGACAATGGAGCTAAGTGGCATTTCTTGCCATTGAACAATCTATTTCTGTTCATTCAAAATCAATTGTATTATGCTCAATAAAATCATTAAATATTTCTTAGAGAATAAGTTGGTTACTGTTCTCGTTCTTACAGGTTTTGTGGCCTGAGGAATTGTAACTGCTCCATTTGGATGGCAAGTGGGTGCATTGCCTTCTGACCCTGTTCCGGTAGATGCCATACCAGACATTGGAGAAAACCAACAAATCGTTTTTACGCAATGGGCTGGCCGTTCGCCACAGGATATTGAAGATCAAATCTCTTATCCTTTAACTACCTATTTATTAGGTATCCCAGGAGTAAAATCTATTAGAAGCTCATCCATCTTCGGCTTCTCCAGTATCTATATCATCTTCTCGGAAGATGTAGAGTTTTATTGGTCTCGTTCCAGAATACTCGAAAAGCTCAACTCATTGCCCTCTGGCTTACTCCCTGATGCCGTACAGCCTGCATTGGGGCCAGATGCCACCGCCTTAGGACAGGTATATTGGTACACCATTGAAGGAAGAGATAAAAACGGAAATCCAACTGGCGGTTGGGATTTGCACGAAATCCGCACAGTTCAGGACTTCTATGTGAAGTATGGTTTAAATGCAACAGAAGGCGTTTCTGAAGTTGCTTCCATTGGCGGCTTCATTCAGGAATACCAAATAGATGTAAACCCTGACGCTTTGAAAGCCTACAACATCCCCTTGCATAAAGTCATGCAGGCAGTACAAAAATCCAATAAGGATGTTGGTGCTAAAACCATAGAAATCAACCAAGCTGAATATTTAGTGCGTGGTTTAGGTTATGTCAAGAAAGTAGAAGACATAGAAAAGGCAGTAGTTTCCGTACAAGACAATGTACCTATAAGGATAAAAGACATTGGTGTAGTATCTCTTGGTCCTGCTACCAGACGAGGTATTTTGGACAAAGATGGTGCTGAAGTAGTAGGTGGTGTTGTAGTAGCTCGATATGGAGCCAATCCCTTGCAAGTCATCAACAATGTAAAAGCTAAAATTAAAGAAATAGCCCCTGGCCTTCCAAAGAAGACATTGGCTGACGGCAGAGAAAGTCAGCTCACAATCGTGCCGTTTTATGATCGCTCAGAGTTGATCTATGAAACATTAGGTACACTGGAAGAAGCCTTGTCGCTGGAAATTCTCATTACCATTCTGGTGGTGATTGTGATGGTATATAACCTAAGGGCTTCATTCCTAATTTCCAGCCTTTTGCCCATTGCTGTACTCATGGTGTTTATTGCCATGCGTTACTTTGGAGTGGATGCGAATATTGTAGCACTATCAGGAATAGCCATTGCCATCGGAACGATGGTGGACTTAGGTATTATTCTTTCGGAAAATATCATCAAGCATATTGATGAAGCCCCAGCAGGTCAAAAACTTATTGATACCATTTACAATGGAGCATCAGAAGTAGCAACTGCGATAGTAACAGCTGTCTCTACCACAATTGTAAGCTTCATCCCTGTATTCACCATGCAGGCAGCAGAAGGCAAACTATTTGGTCCCTTGGCATTCACAAAGTCATTTGCTCTTTTGGCTGCATTGATCGTTTCATTGCTGATTTTGCCAACGCTGGCACATTGGTTTTTCGGCTTTAATATCAAAAACAAGTTCTTAAAAAAGTACGGTCATTTCGGTTTAGTACTTATTGGAATTATAAGCCTCTTTATAGGACAGGTTTGGACGGGAGTGTTGTTGATTCTATTTGGAATCATCGGTATTGTAAAAAACATTGAACAACTCAAAAATGCTTCACTACCAACTGTGGTAAAGTTCTTACTCAAGTATGCGGAATTAATCATTGTTCTGTTAGGAGTCATCTGGTTGCTGGCAAAATATTGGTTACCCCTCGGTGCATCCAAATCCCTTCCCCTAAACTTCATTTTTGTTGCCTTATTGGTCGGTGTTATACTCGGTGGGTTTACCCTATTGGAGTTTCAATACAAAAAGATCCTGACATGGTGTCTAAATAACAAAATCAAGTTTTTGATTATCCCGGCTATACTCATCCTTTTGGGTGTAAATATTTGGCTAGGGTTTAATAGTGTTTTTGGTTTTGTTTCAAAGGGTTTTGAAAAGATTGGCTGGAACATCAATCAGACCACAGCCTGGTCAGCAATGTCCCAAACTTTCCCAGGTGTAGGAAAAGAGTTTATGCCCTCATTAGATGAAGGTAGTTTTCTTCTGATGCCAACTTCTATGCCGCATTCGGGTGTAACCTTCAATCGCAAAATTATAGGGCAGTTGGATATGTTATTGACCAGTATACCTGAAGTAGAGCTTACTGTTGGCAAACTCGGACGTGTGGAATCAGCCCTTGACCCCGCCCCTATTTCGATGTATGAAAACATAATTAACTACAAGCCGGAATATATTCTGAACAAAAAAGGACATAGACAAAGGTTCAAAGTGGATAAAGACAATAAGTTCATTACCATTTCGGGAGATACCCTTACGAACAAAGAAGGTTTGGAACAGGGCACAGAAGCGACTGAATTAATTGCAGATGATAATGGTGAATATTATCGTAATTGGCGTGATCACATTCAATCGCCTGATGATATTTGGAATGAAATAGTAAAAGCCACCAAACTACCTGGTGTCACCTCTGCACCTAAGCTGCAACCAATAGAAACCCGATTAGTGATGCTTCAAACAGGGATGCGAGCTCCAATGGGAATTAAGGTGTATGGTCCTGATTTGAAAACGATAGAAAACTTTGGATTGCAGTTGGAAAACGTTTTAAAAGAAGTGCCTTCTGTAAAGGCGGAAGCAGTATTTGCAGATAGAATTGTAGGTAAGCCATACATACACCTCAACATTGACAGAGATGAAATCTCACGATACGGATTGAATGTTGAAGATGTTCAGCAGACCATAGAAACCGCAATTGGTGGCATGAAGATTACCTCCACAGTGGAAGGACGTGAACGGTTTCCTGTGCGTGTTCGCTATCCAAGAGAATTACGGGACGACCCTGAATCATTAGGTAAAATACTAATTCCAACACCAACTGGTGCACAAATACCCTTATCACAAATTATAGATTTTGAATATGTAAGGGGACCACAAGCCATTAAAAGTGAAGAGACTTTTCTGGTGGGTTATGTACTTTTTGATAAACGTGATGGTTTCTCGGAAGTCACTGTGGTAAACGATGCTCAACGCACAATACAGGATAAAATTGATTCAGGTGAACTGACCGTACCTGCTGGTGTGAGCTATAAGTTTTCAGGGAGTTATGAAAATCAGGTGAGGGCAGAAAAACGACTTTCTATCATTGTTCCTTTGGTATTAGGCATTGTATTTCTCATTCTTTATTTCCAGTTCCGTTCGGTATCTACTTCATTAATGGTATTTACAGGTATTGCAATGGCTTTTAGCGGTGGCTTTATCATGCTATGGCTCTATGGGCAAAGTTGGTTTGCAGACTTCTCACTCTTCGGCACCAACTTTCGTGACTTATTCCAAATGCACACTATCAATTTAAGCGTAGCAGTTTGGGTTGGCTTTATTGCCCTATTTGGAGTGGCTACCGATGATGGGGTATTGATAGCTACGTATCTCGATCAAAGTTTCACGAGAAATAAACCAACAACGAATGAAGAAGTTCGTCAAGCGGTCTTAGAAGCAGGTTTAAGAAGGATAAGACCAGCCTTAATGACAGTAGCCACAACGATGATAGCATTATTGCCTGTGCTTACCTCAACAGGCCGTGGCTCGGATATTATGATACCAATGGCGATTCCCTCTTTTGGTGGAATGGCATTCGCTTTAATCAGCATTTTCATCGTTCCGGTGATTTACTGCTGGAGAGAAGAACGTAAAATTTTAAAAGGCCAATCATGAAAAAAATAATCATATTCATATTCACGGCATTTTGCTTTTCCACATTAACAAATGCTCAGTCGTTAGACGACTATTTCAAGTTAGCGGCAGAAAACAATCCGGGATTGCAGGCTAAATACAAATCCTTTGAAGCTGCCATGCAAAAAGTGACTCAAGTTAGCAGCTTGCCAGACCCCAATCTTTCCTTCGGTTATTTCGTGTCTCCGGTGGAAACAAGAGTGGGGCCGCAACGAGCAAGGTTTTCTTTGACACAAATGTTTCCATGGTTCGGCACTTTAAAAGCCCAGGAAGATGCTGCTACTTTAATGGCAGAAGCAAAATATCAAGAGTTTTTAGATGCCCGAAACAAATTGTACTACCAAGTATCAGCATCATATTATCCACTCTATGAGCTGCAAAAGTTGATTTCAATTGAAGAAGAAAATAAACGCATCCTATCCTCATACAAAGAGATAGCCACTATTCAATTTCAAAACGATAAAGGCTCAATGGTAGATGTATTAAGGGTGGACATTATGCTCAAAGATGCAACTACAAATTTGTCGATACTGGAACAAAAGCAAAAACCTCTTGTAACTCGTTTTAATAAGCTTTTGAATCGGTCTGATAACGACAATATTGTAGTTCAGGACTCTTTATTCACTTTTAGTTTACCTGCAAACTATCGTAAAGACTCGTTACTCGCGTCCAATCCTATTCTGGATGAATTGGAGTTGAAAATTGAAGCCAGTAAAGCAAGTGAACAAGCCGCAATCAAACAGGGCTTACCTAAGCTCGGTGTAGGTATGGATTACGTCATTGTTGGTCAACGTACGGATATGTCTGTGCCTGACAATGGCAAAGACGCATTTATGCCAATGGTATCTGTGAGCCTCCCGATTTTTAGAGGAAAGTATAAAGCAGCACAAAAGGAAGCTCAACTCATGCAAGAAGCTTATGCGCTGCAACGAGAAGATGTTTCAAACATGCTAACCAGTTCTTACGAAATGATTTGGTTCGAGATCCAAAAACAGGTTGAGTTAATTCAGTTGTATGAAGAACAAATAAAGGAGTCCGGTCAATCTTTAAATCTTTTATTCTCCGCTTACAGCAATTCGGGAAAAGACTTTGAAGAAGTATTGCGGATGCAACAGCAAATATTAAAGTATCAAAAAATGAAAGTTACTGCCTTGTCGGAATACAACATCGCATTAGCAGAAATAGATTATATCACAGCTAAATCGAAATAAAGATGGATAAAAATGCTCATAATGATTATAAAGCAGGAAGTTTAAGTTTAGCAGGTTCAATTGCATTGGGCACTGGTGTAATGATCGGTGCAGGCATCTTTGCTTTGTTGGGACAAGTTGCTGAACTATCAGGTACTTGGTTTCCATATATTTTTTTATTGGGAGCTGTTATTTCTGGGTTCAGTGCATACTCTTATATCAAGGTTTCCAATGCTTACCCATCGGCTGGTGGTATAGCTATGATTTTGCAAAAAGCATATGGCAAATCCACCATTACGGCCTCAGCCGCTCTTACAATGGCATTATCAATGGTTATTAACGAGAGTTTGGTTGCCAGAACCTTTGGCTCTTATACCCTTCAACTCTTTAACGTTGAAAATAAAGAAGTTTGGATTCCGATCTTAGGAGTTGCTCTTTTGATTGGTGCATTCTTGATTAACATCTCAGGCAATAAACTTATAGGCAAGTCTTCACAGTTTATGTCATTCATCAAAATTGCTGGAATTACAATTTTTGCTATTGGAGCGTTATGGGCTGTTGGCTTTTCCCTTGAAGGGCTAATACCAAAAGCAAGCGACAATTCCGACTACTCTGCAGCTAGTTATATTGGAGCATTGGCACTCTCCATTTTGGCTTACAAAGGATTCACAACCATCACCAATAGTGGCGGTGAGATCAAAGAGCCAAAGAAAAATGTAGGTCGATCCATTATTATATCTCTATTGATCTGCACGTTAGTCTATTTTTTAGTGGCTTTTGCTGTAAACTCAAGTCTAACAATCACAGAGATCATTCAAGCCAAGGACTACTCTTTAGCAGAAGCTGCTAAGCCTGCTTTTGGAGATTATGGGCTATACTTCACTGTAGCCATTGCCATAATAGCCACTATTTCAGGAGTGATTGCCAGCATTTTCGCAGTTTCTAGGATGACAGCTATGCTCACAGAGATGGAGCTTATTCCTCATAGTCACTTGGGTATGTCAGGTAGCATCCAGAAGCATATGTTGGTTTATGTGGTTGGAATAGCTATTGTTCTAACTGTTTTTTTTGACCTCTCAAGAATTGCTTCAATCGGTGCGATTTTCTATTTAATCATGGATATGATAGTTCATTGGGGGGTGTATAAACATTTGAAAAAAGAAGTAAAAGCAAAAGGAATCATTGTTCTCACAGCCTTGGTCTTAGATTTTGTTGTACTAGGTGCCTTTTTATGGATAAAAGCAAAGTCCGACCCGTTGGTTCTTTTAGTTTCAGGAGCAACAATAGGGGTAGTTTTTATTGGGGAAAAATGGTTTCTAAAAGCAAATCGCAGTGAAGATCAAAACTGAAATAATTCGCACTAAATCAAAATAACGATGAAACATACATATAAAATTAACGGCATGACTTGCAATGGTTGTAAAAACCATGTGCAGGAAACTCTGTCCAAAATAGAAGGAGTAATCGCAGCAACGGTTGACTTGGAAAAAGGTGAAGCGACCATCGAAATGGCTCATCATCTTCCGATCGAAGCACTTCAAAAACCCTTGGAAGGTTCTAACTACAGCATCCAATTGCCATGTGAAAAGGTTCATGCACACAATCACAAACCCAAACCCGAGTCTTCTGGTAGTGGTGTTTGGTACTGCCCCATGCATTGTGAGGGTGAAAAGACCTATGATAAACCGGGGGACTGTCCCGTTTGTGGGATGGATTTGGTGGAAGAAGCCAACTTAAAGAAGACGGTTGGAAAATATACCTGTCCTATGCACCCCGAAGTAATCAAGGACGAACCTGGAGCTTGTCCTAAATGTGGCATGGAGCTAGTACCATTGGATGTAGATGAATCAGCCGAAAATAAGACCTATAAAAAGTTGTTGTCCAAGTTTTGGATTGCGAGTGTTTTTACACTGCCGATTTTTTTAATTGCTATGTCCGAAATGCTGCCGAGCAATCCATTACCCAATATCATGCCCTGGAAGTATTGGGGATGGGTACAACTCGCACTGTCTGTTCCTGTGGTATTTTATGCCACATGGATGTTTTTCAAACGGGCTTATAGCTCCATTGTCCGCAGAAGTCTCAATATGTTCACCCTGATAGGTATTGGGGCGGGCGTAGCATGGCTTTTCAGTTTGACCGGACTTTTGTTTCCCGATATATTTCCTGATCAGTTCAAAACCGAGTCAGGGACGGTACACATGTACTTTGAAGCTGCAACGGTCATTTTGACATTGGTACTTTTAGGGCAATTACTGGAAGCAAGAGCACACAGCAAAACCAACGGTGCTGTCAAGGAACTACTCAAACTAGCTCCCAATACTGCGACATTAATCGTTGACGGATCTGAAACCAAAGTCAAAATTGATGAAATAAAAGTCGGTGACCTGCTACGTGTGAAGCCGGGAGAAAAAATACCTGTAGATGGTAGTATAAGTGAAGGCAGCAGCACCATCGATGAATCAATGATCAGTGGCGAACCCGTTCCAGTAGAGAAATCAGAGGGTGAGAAAGTCAGTTCAGGTACTATCAACGGGCAGAAATCCTTTGTAATGAAAGCTGAAAAAGTTGGTGCTGACACCCTATTATCACAAATCATAGAAATGGTGAATAATGCAAGTCGTAGCAGAGCACCCATTCAAAATTTGGCTGATAAAATATCAGGATACTTTGTTCCTGTGGTAATTGGCATCTCCATAATCACTTTTATTGTTTGGATGATTTGGGGGCCAGATCCGAAATTAGTCTATGCCTTCGTCAACGCAATAGCAGTACTGATCATTGCCTGCCCGTGTGCACTAGGTTTAGCCACTCCAATGTCTGTAATGGTAGGTGTGGGTAAAGGAGCTAAACTAGGTGTGCTCATTAAGAACGCAGAATCTCTTGAAAAGATGAATGAGATAGATGTTGTGATTATTGATAAGACAGGAACTGTAACCGAAGGGCGGCCTTCTGTTGAAAAAATAACCCCTACCAATGGTTTCAAAGCTGATGATCTTGCCCAATTTGTGGCGTCTGTCAATCAGCAAAGTGAACATCCCTTGGCTGAATCTATGGTTCGCTATGCTAAAGAGAAAAATATCTCATTGGTTCAAATTGATCAATTTGAATCTGTTACCGGAAAAGGCGTAAAAGCGGTGATGGATGGCAAGAAAGTGGTCATTGGTAATGAAAAACTACTAGAGGCTGAAACTATTTCTACTGATTCTGAACTTTTGGCACTTGCCAAAGAAGAACAGTCTAAAGGCAAGACAGTTCCTTTTGTGGCCATAGATGGGAAATTGGTAGGCTTTATAGTCATCGTTGATGCCATAAAGCCGACAAGCAAACAAGCTATCGCAGATTTACAATCAAGAGGTATTGAGGTAATTATGATGACTGGTGACAATGCCTTCACAGCCAAAGCAGTGGCTAATGAATTGCATTTGGATGGGTTTCATGCAGACTGTCTACCAGAAGACAAGCTCAATAAAGTAAAGGAACTTCAGTCTTCTGGAAAAAAAATAGCCATGGCTGGTGATGGTATCAACGATGCTCCGGCACTGGCTTTGGCTGACGTGGGAATTGCAATGGGCACAGGTACTGATGTGGCCATAGAAAGTGCTGCAATTACTTTGGTCAAAGGTGATTTACAAGGAATTGTAAAAGCCTATGGCCTTAGCCATAGTGTAATGAAAAATATCAAACAGAATTTGTTTTTCGCTTTGCTCTACAATACAGTAGGTATACCTATTGCAGCAGGGATTCTCTTTCCGTTTTTCGGCATTTTGCTTTCGCCTATGCTAGCCGCATTGGCCATGAGCTTTAGTTCCGTTTCGGTTATTGCGAACGCACTAAGATTAAGAACACAAAACATTAAATAAGATGAAAAATATTAGTAAAACAACAGTAATTGTAGCCTTAACCACACTGGCCATAGGCTTGTTGTTGGGATGGTTGCTTTTTGGAAGAACAGCAAAAACTGACACCATAGAACACGATCAGGTGTCTATGGAAGCTACTGAAACCATTTGGACTTGTTCAATGCACCCACAAATCAGAAAAAAAGAACCTGGTAAATGTCCTATTTGTGGAATGGATTTAATTCCTTTAGAATCATCAGAAGGTTCTCTTGACCCGATGGCTGTGACCATGTCACCTACCGCCATGCAATTGGCTCAGGTACAAACCTTAGTGGTGGGCACAAGTTATGCAGAGAAATCCATTCGATTAAATGGAAAAGTACAAGCTGATGAGCGATTGCTATTTACCCAATCATCTCATATACCAGGAAGAATTGAAAAACTCAGTGTCAACTTTACAGGAGAGTTAATTACTCAAGGCCAAGTGATAGCCTATGTCTATTCACCTGAATTGGTAACGGCACAGGAAGAATTGTTTGAAGCACAAAAAATCAAAGATTCACAACCTGCACTGTTCAATGCAGCCAAAGAAAAGTTGAAAAACTGGAAACTCACAGATAAGCAAATAGATAAGATCATTACCTCTGGCAAAACGCTTGATCAGTTTCCTATTGTGGCTAATGTTTCAGGATATGTGACTAAAAAAATGGTCAATCTAGGCGACTACATCAAACAAGGTGAAGCCATATACGAAATTGCTGATTTATCTAAAGTGTGGGTGTTATTTGATATTTACGAGTCTGAAATGAAATGGATAAAAAAGGGAGCTTCTATTTCCTATACTATCCAATCTATACCTGGTAAAACGTTTAAAGGAACAGTCACTTACATAGACCCTGTAATAGACCCTAAAACTCGTGTAGCCAAAGCAAGAATCGAAACAATCAATAGTGACTTGTTGCTAAAACCAGAAATGTTTGTAAGTGGTACAATTGAAGCTAAAATATCAACTAATAAAGCTTCATTAACTGTTCCTAAAACTGCTGTTATGTGGACAGGTAAACGTTCTGTAGTTTATGTGATGCAAATGTCAGCTCAAGGTGTAAGTTTCATAATGCGAGAAGTTACTTTGGGTCCAGAATTAGGAGAAAGTTATGTGATTGAAGAGGGCTTGCAGCCTGGCGAAGAAATAGCAATCAATGGCACATTCAGTATTGATGCAGCAGCACAATTAGCAGGTAAACCAAGTATGATGAACCCGGAAGGTGGTGTAGCCATGACTGGTCACAATCATGGTGGTAGCACTAATTCAAAAATGGAAAAAATGCCTGTTTCATCTAAGAAAACAACAATATCAGAGGATGCCAAAAAGTCTTTAGAACCACTTTTTGACAACTACTTCAAATTGAAGGATGCATTGGCAAGTGATGATTTTGAAAAAGCCAAAGCATCGGGCGTAGCAATGAACAATTCCTTAGGAAAGATTGATATGAACCTTTTTAAAGCAGATGCACACTCACAATGGATGCAACAGTCAACAGCGTTGAAAGCAGCTTTACAGCACATTGAACATCTTAGTAACATCAAAGACATAAGAGAAAATTTTATCAAAATCTCCTATTCAACGATATCAATAGCAGAATCTTTTAATCCACTATCTACAACTATTTATATTCAGCATTGTCCAATGGCCGATTCCAACAAAGGAGCAGATTGGTTGAGCAATGGGAAGGAGATTCTGAATCCCTACTTCGGTGAGGCCATGCTTTCATGCGGTGAAACAACAAAGACAATAAAATGAAAGAGTGTTGTAAAACCGGAGATCAAACACCTCCCTCAAAATTTAAAAAATGGGCTTCCAAAATAATCTGGGGTATTGTACTCCTCATCATTCTTGGCTTGGTCGTAATTCAAATGTTTAATTAATAAAATCTAATAAAATGAAAAGCACAAATTCAATCTTAACACTCGCTATAGTAGTAGGTCTATCATTTTCACTTGTTGCCTGCGGAAATAGTAAATCAACCGATCATAACGATGATAATACCGAACATGATCATAGTGGTATGGATCATGCAACCGAGCATAAAATGCCCGATGGTACAGTAATGGAAATGAATGAAAACAAATCAATATCTCAATTGATCGACCCATACCTGGCAATCAAAAACGCCTTGGTTAAAGACGATTCCAAATCAGCAGCCAGTGCGGGTAAAACATTGGCAGATGTTGCAAGCACATTTGAGGCAAGTTCATTTGAACAATCAAAACAACCGGAAATCAAAGAGATACTGGAAGTGATTAAGGAGCATGGAGAGCATATCGCCAAAAGTGAAATAGCTCATCAACGTGAGCATTTTGAAGGAATGGCAAAAGATTTCATGGACTTACTTGCAATCACAGGAACGGACAGAACACTGTATCAGCAGTATTGCCCTATGTACAACAAAGGAAAAGGGGGTAGCTGGCTGAGTGATTCCAAAGAGATCAAAAATCCATTGTTTGGCAGTAAGATGCTGACTTGCGGTTCGGTTAAGGAAACCATCTCCATGAAATGAAAAAATGGCTTAAATTATCTTTATGGGTAGTTTTTATTGTGTTGGTGGGGATTCAATTTGTCCCCGTCCAACGCAATGAAATAAAACTTGCAACATCATCGGACTTTATAGAAAAATACCAGCCTCCTGTCAAAATAGGTAATATGTTGCGGTCTTCATGTTACGACTGCCACAGCAACCAAACGACCTACCCTTGGTACAGTAACATACAGCCTATTCGCTATTTAATGGAAAAGCACATTAGAGAAGGTAAAGATGAATTGAATTTATCCGAATTTGGCAATCAATCAAATCGTATGAAGCGCATCAAATTCAAATCAATTCTAAGTCAAATAGATGATGATAAAATGCCGATGTCATCCTATCTATTTTTACATTCGGAAGCTAAATTGGATTCCTCAAAAAAGGCACGACTGGTTAAATACTTTGATTCATTGGTTGTTGATATTGAAAAGGAAAAATTCAAATAGGTTAAGGGTTAAGCGACTACATAAGTAACCCCACCCGCACCCATGTGCCTCCAGTAGGTTCATTCCGTTCGTTCGTTCCTCACTCTCTTCATTCACCCACTTTCAGCACCGCACAGCAAGAGTAGCCCGTTATTCCATTCCGCTGCGCTCCATTCCATACCGTGCCACACTTGCTTTTCCCAACACACCCCCCAACGCAGGTAAAGCGGTGTTCGTCAGTCGTTCCGTTTTGTTCCGCAAAAACATATCTGCAAGGGTAAAATGAACTCCCTTCGGTCGCCCTTGCAGATACCGTTCACTTACCAGTTCGTTTGCGCTCCAGTAGGTGCTCACTCACTGCCGTTCACTTGTTTTGCTTCACACACTCTCTTCTTCCTCACTCGCAGCTATTTCATCCCCCCAAACCCCTTCTAAGGTGTTCGCTACACTCACAATATTTTTTATTGGGGGTCTGTCGCTGCTTATTGCTTTTGCTCGCCTGCGGGTCGCTGCGGGCTGATCGGGCTGTCATGTTTTTTGCTTTCCCCTATGTGCTTTCAGTCGCTTCATTTCAGTCATTCGTTCCTCATTCCTTCAATTCAGCCACTTTCAGCACCGCACACAAGCGTAGCTCTTTCACTTCACTACACGAGCCAACCCAACGTCATTCCGCAATCTGCCCGCAATCCTCCTCCAATGGTTTTGTACTACACTCAAAAAATACAAACCCTACCAATGCTATTGCAGGCAGTTATTGCTCCATTCCTTACCAACAATCGTTTCGTTCCGTTCAGTCGCTACCCTTGCCTTTGCCGACCCTGATGCAAAAAAACACGCCAGCCCTGCCGTAAACGGTAGGCGTCTGCCGCCCTCATTCTTCGGGCTTTTGCAGCCACCACCCTTGCTCCGCTCGCAGGCGGCTCGCAGAAATGGCTTCGCCTGGGTTTACCTGCGTTCACACACCTATCGTAATGAAGCTTATCTCTGATTGATATATTTAAGTATTTGCTTAAATATTAAACTCCTTTTCCTTTCTTTGTATTTATTTAAGTAATCTCTTAAATACGATTCTATATGACGAAAACTTGTATTAGAGTTTATGCTGATGCACAACAGATCATCCAGTGTAAACAAGACATTGAAAAAGTAGAGAATACAATAAACCAAATAGCAAGAACACTTAATCTTGCTGGTAATGAAGTACGCCTAAAGATTCTGTTTCTATTGGAAAAGGAATCCAAAATGTGTCCATGTGATCTTAGCGATATTCTGGGCATGACAGTTCCTGCTATTTCTCAGCATTTGAGGAAGCTAAAAGATGCAGGTCTGGTTGAAACAAACAAAGTAGGTCAAACAATATTCTACTCTATTTCCGAATCCAACAACCTCATTCTGAATCCAATATTTGGGCTATTAACACCAGAAAAAGAATCAGCATTATGAAAAACAAGAAATCAAGCTCATTAGCAATGACAAGCGTATTGACGGCTATTAGTGCATCGCTTTGTTGCATTACACCAGTGTTGGCACTACTTGCAGGTTCAAGTGGAGTAGCTGCAACATTTTCTTGGTTAGAACCTTTTCGCCCTTGGTTGATTGGAATAACAGTAGTCGTTTTAGCATTTGCATGGTATCAGAAATTGAGGCCAAGAACGGAGGAAGAAATTGCCTGCGTTTGTGATGAAGAAAAGCCCTCTTTTTGGCAGTCAAAGAAATTCCTTGGTATAGTGACGGTATTTGCAGTGATCATGCTTGCATTCCCTTTTTACTCAGATACTTTTTATCCCGAAACCAAACTATCAGAATCAGAAAATGTCAATCTCGAATCAACATACGAAATCAATATTACTGGAATGACTTGTACCGGATGCGAAGAACATGTTAAACTTGAAATTGGTAAACTTCCAGGTATTTCAGGTTTAGAGGTTTCTTATGAAAACGCTAATGCAGTGGTAACGTTTGATGAATCTAAAACAGACATTGAGCAAGTAAAATCAGCTGTTAACAAAACAGGTTACAAAGTAGAATCGGTAAACAAATCAAAATGAGTGAAGTAGTCCTTAAATCAACAATTACTTGTCCTAAATGTGGACATGAGAAAGAAGAAACCATGCCTACAGATGCGTGTCAGTATTTCTATGAGTGCGAAAATTGTGAGGAGATACTTAAACCGTTACAAGGTGATTGTTGCGTTTACTGCTCTTATGGTACAGTTGCTTGCCCACCAATCCAAGAAGGTGGTAACAGTTCATGCTGTAGGTAAATCAGATAATAAATAACTCAAACATAAAGCAAAGTTACAGGCGTGCGGATGCGAGAGCTGCAAGGGTTCGCTTCGCCTGTTTGGTAAAAAAATCTCCACCCTACGGGTAGTATTTTTTTCCCACAGCCCTTGCTGCAATCGCTCCGTCCTGTATTGACAGGGCATTATGTTTAAGTTATTATTCAGAGTCCGTTTCGGCAGCCGGTGGTTGTTGGCGGGCGTTCGCACCTCAGGTCGTCCGTTCCATGCAGGCGTCCAGCGTTTCGGTATCACTGATTATACGCTGCGTGTCTTTTGGTTCGAGTTGTGCCTTTCAGAGCTTCCTTTTTAGGGGGCTCTTTTTTTTACTCGTTAAGGGAAAATTTTAAAAAGAGAAAAGCAAAGATAGGCGGGCTCGCACATGCCCACCGCACTTTCGGACAGTCAAGGTCAAGCCCTACGGGTTTTGAAAAAAATCTCCACCCTTCGGGTAGTATTTTTTCCAAAAACCTTGACAGCCGAGCCTCACCCGCCTGAAAGACAGCTTTCTCTTTTCTTTTTTTCCCTTTTTTCTTTTCTCTTTTGAAAAAATATATGCGAAGCGCAGCGAGCAAAACTTTAATGGCTCACTGTATGAAATCGTTTCGTATCAAAACACACCGACTGGAAAGCAGCTACCAACAGCCGCACTTCTTTATCCTGAATAAAGGATTGAACAGCGGGAAACCGCTCACCAACGCTTGCCCAAATTGCTTTGTTTGCATCACCGACAACCAAGAGGACAGGGAATTTCTCTTTTGGCTATGCTTTGGATTGTGGAGGTCAAAATCCTTTCACCATCTCCTGAAAGGCTCCGTGATTCCATTTGTGACTATTGATGAAATCCGAAAGCTGATCAGGGAAAGCTCTACCAAAGCAAGCTGCAAAGCCCACGCATTTCAAAAGGCAATTCAAGCCCTTCAACTACTCGATACCAACGAGCAAAAAATCAAGGTCACACTAAAGATGATTGATACTGCCAGACAAGCCATATTTTATGACTTGATGAAAGAAGCAGGTGAAGGATAGATTCTTACCCTGCCAAAAAAACAGGGCAACAAAAGCAAAATAAAGCACACCACCGCAACAGCACCCAAGAGAGAACTACCGCCTAATTCTTGAAGTAATTTAGTTGGCGAAGGGCAAATCCATGGTAAGTCCGTGTCAAGTCCAAGCAAATGTTTAACCCTTAAAAAATCGTAAAGAGATGGGAAAAATTAATCAAGGTATTCTCGGTGGTGTCTCAGGACAGGTCGGGAATGTAATCGGTGGAACTTGGAAGGGCATCGATTACCTGCGCATCAAACCTTCCAGTGTAGCGAACCCAAGAACTGAAGGTCAGGTTGACCAGCGTTCGAAGTTCTCAACTGTCTTGCGGTTCTTGCAGCCCATGACAGACTTCCTGAGAGTCGGTTTCAAGTTGTATGCAAACAAAATGACCCAATTCAATGCGGCCATGTCATACAACCTGAACAATGCGATTACCGGAGCATATCCAAACTTCATGATTGACTATGCAAGTGCATTGGTTACTCGTGGTAATCTCACAGGATCTGCCAACGGTGCGGCCACTTCTCCAAGTGCTGGATCTGTGGAAGTGACCTGGACAGATAACTCAGGCAGTGGTAGTGCACATGCAACAGACAAAGCGCTGATTGCTCTGTTGAACACTACCCGTGGAGAAGCAGTTTTTACAACTGCTGGACCAGCAAGGTCTGCCGGATCAGCGACCATTCCAGTGCCTTCTGAGTACTCAGGAGAAGACGTTGAAGTCTTCTTAGGGTTTGTATCAGAAGACGGAACTAAAGTCGCTAGCAGCGTTTATTTAGGCTCTGTAACAGTTGCGTAAAGCAATTGGTGTTTTCCTTAAAAACCGCTTCCTTTGTGGAGCGGTTTTTTTATGCCCGCACACTTCGTTTTTCCTTTCTTTAGTCCTTAATTAGCCTACTATCAACACTTCTTGTTGCTAATCTGTTGCTAATGCGACATAACTAACTGATATACAGGTATTGAAAAGATATTGTATCGGAAAGTAAATAGTTTTTTTGGGCCTTCCCCTCTGGGTCACGCTTTACGCTGCAAGTCCTCGCTCGTACCTCGCTGTGGGCTTTCCGCTGCAATCGCTAAGGCGGGGCATCAGTCAATTATAAAACACTTATTTTTAAAACCAAAAAAGAAGCTAAAAACTAGCGTTTTTATACAATCAATTTTGCAACTATGGCCGGTCCGAGAATTTTCAGCCTTAACCCTTCTCGCCTTTATTCCTCTATTGGAATTGCTATCTTATTACTCGCTTCACAAGGGGCCTTGGCTCAATACAGTTTGCCCAAATTATCAATCTTAGTTGATAATAACATCTCCAGCATTCACCTGAGTAAAGTAGCGCTGCGCATGGAGAACAAAATGAATGAGGATTTAGCTTTAGACTCCGTCGATCATACACCATTCCATCTAAATACCTTTTTTATTAGCCCACAAGGCTGGATCGATTCTATTTACTATTACCCTACAACCACTGCTTATGATAAAAAGGGTATTTACAACCGAAACCCAGATGGTACTTTGTTTGAAACAAAAGTCATCACCGCCGCTGGAATTATTGAGTCACGCTCTCTTCTAGAAAAAACCTCCCATAACGAATGGTATTTACGGCGCTGGGAACATGGACAATTAACCATGGAAACACGCAGCACGGCCGATAGTATAACTTACCAAAGCATCTTACATCAGTCTTGGCAACCGAAGCATCTTTATAGTATGGAATCTTTCGATTTTGAGAAAGATCTTAAAAGTGAAACTTGGTATGAAGGAGAAGAAATAAGAAGTCAAAAAAACTATCAATGGATAAGTGAAAATGGGGTCCCAAAGAGTTTTACCTATACCAGTTTCCGAAGAGCGGAAGGAACAAACCTAGAAGAAAATGAAAGAGCGGAATTTCCGATAGATGAAGAAGGAAATGCCATTAATGAGCGCAACGGCACCATTTTCGATCCTTTCAGGAACGAAAATTTCTACTCCCGACACGAACGATTTACGGGCATTAGCAATCCTTTCCAAAACTATTTTACCGAAGATAGCCTTGTAAAAAAGCAAGAGATTTCGGAAGTATTTACTTTTGATGGTACCATGATGATTTACGAATATGTAATGGACTACCGCGCATATTAGAAGGACAAATTTTAGCAAGCCATATAATTAAGACTTGAAGCACAGATTCTACGCTAGAAATAAAAGAGAACAATCTAAACTGCAAATTCTAATCGCAGCAGTGGCAATTGCATTAGTAATTCTAGCCTTAGTGTTAGCCTGGGTTAGTAAAATCTATTTGCTTGCTGCCTTCATTCCCTTCTTGATATTAAGCATTATTGCCCCTTTCTTCGATGTGCCGACCCTTACGAAAAGTGGAAAATTAGTTTACCGCTCTTTGCTCTTTATTACCGAAAAGCCCGAAAATGGCGTGCTTAAAATTCACGGGGGAACTTTATTCGACTATGTCTTCGTGCTGGATGGAAATCTAAATGGCAAACAGAGAAACAAGTTCATTATTCAACAGTATATTGAGGGATTATTAGTTCTCATAAAAGAGTACGAAAACAAGAATCTTGACAATCTTACCTTACGCGGCACTAGCTATATCATTAACGAAAGAACGGCGCAACGCATTGGTTTTAATGTTGTTAAATCTGACTCGTTACAACAAATAATCTTAGTTTTAAATTAATCAATATTCTACTTAGCTATTCTTTTGCTAAAAATCAACTCTCCTTCCCTAAATTGAGCGCATCAAAAACATTTGAAACAAAACTAGCCGATCTCGCTCAGCGCAAAGCGTACTTAAATCAGCTAAATAGTCAATTTAAAAAATAAGCGGTAATTTGAAATAGAAAATAATGATAAAAAACCTATTTACCTTTTTACTTGTATTTGCCAGCCTTATAAGCCAAGGTCAAAGCAATTTGGATTCACTTTATCGTATTTGGCAAGACGAAACTCAAACTGACTCCCTTCGTCTACAAGCTTACAAAACCTACATCTGGGACGGTTTCCTTTATTCACAACCAGATAGTGCTTATTTATTAAGCAAAGCCATGATTCATTTTGGCGAAAAAAACAAGTACCCTAAAGCAGTAAATCAGGCCTATACCCTACAAAGTATTGCTTACGACTTACAGGGAAATTTTGAAAAAGCTATGGAACTTGCTGAAAAATCCATCCAAGCGAATAAAGCCATTGGCAACAAAGCAGGGGTTTCTGAAGCAGAAATTGTAATGGGTGTTACCTTAGAAGAACAAGGCATTTATCCTGCGGCATTGGAACATTACAATAAGGCACTTGCTATAGACGAGGAGATTAATAATCGAGAAGGAATGGCTATGAGCCTCAATAATATTGGTAATATTTTCAATAATCAGGGAGATAACACCCGTGCTTTAGAAAGTTATCAGAAAGCCTTAGCTATTGATGAGGAACTTGGTATTAACCAAGGCATTGCTGTAGAGCTAGGAAACATAGGTGGTATTTATCTAGAACAAGGTCTTACTGAAAAAGCATTAGAAAATTTTGAAAGAGGCTTGCAAATTCAAATAAAGATTGGTGATCATTATGGGATTTCTAGTTCATACATGAGTATTGGAAAAGTCCATCAAACTGAAGGTAATTATCCCCTCGCCTTAAGCTATTTTGAAAAGGCATTAGCCTTAGCCCGAGAAGTAGGAGTACTGCAAGATTTGGCTAGTTATCAGAATGTTATTGGTGAAGTCTATTTATCGCAAGGCCAGTATAATAAAGCTTTAGAATACTGCCTAAAAGCATATCCAATCGCAAAAGACTTAGGCGCCTTAGTAGTCCAGTTATCATCCTGTAATTGCCTCTATTCAGCGTATAAAGAATTAGGTAATCAAGCCAAGGCTCTTTATTTTTTAGAACAAATTCTTGTCTTAAATGATAGCATATTTAACGAAGAGAATACGCGTAAATTAACTCAAGTGCAAATGCAATTTGATTTTGCGAAAAAAGAGGCTGCTAACCAAGCCGAGCAAGATAAAAAAGATGCCATTGCCCAAGAAGAACTGCAACGCCAAAAACTGCTGCGAAATGGTTTTATCGTAGGCTTTTCCGTGGTCCTACTTTTTGCAGGAGTGTTTTTAAGGCAGCGAAACCGCATTGGTAAAGAAAAACAACGCAGCGAAGAATTACTGCTTAACATTTTACCCGAAGAAACAGCCCAAGAACTGAAGGAAAAAGGCCATGCTAATGCAAAACATATTGATCAAGTAACGGTGCTTTTCACCGACTTCAAAGGCTTTACCGCGATGAGCGAAAAGCTTAGCCCTGAAGCTTTAGTCAAAGATTTACATCTTTGCTTTTCACTTTTCGATGACATTTGTGAAAAGTACGGCGTAGAAAAAATCAAAACCATTGGTGATGCTTACATGGCGGCAGGCGGTTTGCCTTCTCCCAATCAAACGCATGCCCAAGATGTTGTAAAAGCTGCTTTAGAAATGGTTGAAGCTGTGGAAAGCGGAAAAGTCAAAAAAATAGCGGAAAACCTGCCCTTTTTTGAAATACGAATTGGAATTCACACTGGTCCCGTTGTCTCTGGCATTGTGGGAGTTAAAAAGTTTCAATACGACATTTGGGGGGATACCGTAAATACGGCTAGTCGCATGGAAAGCTCTGGTGAAGTGGGAAAAGTAAATATTAGCCAAGCCACTTATCAGTTAATTAAAAATGATTCGTATTTCAAATTTCATAACCGTGGGAAAATTGAAGCTAAGGGAAAAGGGAAAATAGAAATGTATTTTGCGGCTAAAGCATAGCACTAGCCTTAGTCATTGTCCTCTTCACCTCCACCTAACTCCAAAGCTTGCACCGTTTGAATCGCATTCCCAGCAATTCCTTTAATCGAGCCGTACATGTCTATGGTATTGCTCACCACTTTGTCAATTTGCTTATCGCGTTGTTTCCAAATTCGCTGCATACTGCGTTTCTCGCTTTCCAAATCAGCCTTCATCGTGGTAAAGCCCTCCACTATCGCATCAATTTGCATCCGGAAGGTATTGCTCGTTAAAAAATCATAAAGCATATTCATCTTATCGCCTTTATTCTCTTGCGAACTAATGGCTAAACTCAGTTGAATCACAGATTCCCGTAAAACCGCACAAAGACCTTTAAACTCTTGGTAATTACAAATCCAAACGCCATCTACTATACCCATCCGGTCCATATTACTGGGCATGGCCTCAGTCACCAAAACCCCTACATCCGCGCCTTTATCGCGCATGTCAGCCTTAAATTTTTCGATCCAACTACTTTGAAAATCCTTGGTACGCTTACTTTCGTAATAAATTTTACCACAATTCTGGCGATTACGCGTATTTACGATTTGCAAACAATCTGCCCCGCGCGCGCCTTTTTTAATCTCACCAATACTATCCAGTGGAAATTGGCTGGCTAGCCATTCTTCTATCGCCAATTCTTGCACCTCGCCTTGCATTTGCATCGAGCCCTGCTCCTGCTTGCGTTTCATCTCTTCCGTAAGCTTCTTCTGATCCTCCAACTGCTTTTGCAACTCTTTAAACTTTAGCTCATTACGATCTTCCTCTGCCTTGCGAATTTTATTCCTTTCCGCTAAAAGCATTTCATTTAACTTTTTCTGCGCTTCGGCCTCTACCGCTTCCTTAACTTCCGAATTTTCTCGTTTTAAGCGTTCAATTTCGGCTTTGCTTTTATTTAATTCTTTTACTTGGGCACTTTTCTCATTTAACTCTTTTTGCAAGGCCTCTAATGTTTCAACCTGTTCTTCTAATAGCTGTTTTTTAAGCTTCTCCTCAATTTTACTACGTTCCTGCTTTAATTGTTTTTTTACCGCCTCTTCTTCTCGCTCCTTTTGCTGTTTACGATCTTCCTCAAAAGCTTCCCTAGCTTCGGCTAGACTTTTCTTTTGCTCCTCATACTTTTGACGTTCATCTGCGAGTTGCGATTGATATTTCTTTTTGATTTCATCCTCTAATTGATGTGATAATACATCTTGCACATCTATAGCAGTGCCACAATTAGGACAATTAATTTGGTTAGCGCTATTCATATAGAGTATATTTTATTTTTTTGAAAAGTAATTTTATTTCAAAATCAGTTTTTGATTTGGTGAACAAATTTAAAGGATAGATTAAGAGAATGAGATTCTTGATTCCTTTTTTTTGGGGCCTTCCCCTCTGGGTCGCGCTTTACGCTGCAATCTTTGCTAGGCTGCGCCGCAAAGTATTTCCGCTGCAATCGCTAAGGCGGAGCTTTCGGTAAAGCTCCCATCTGTGTGCAATAAGGTTTATTATCGCAAAGCATTACTTAATTGCCTTCCATAAAGGAAAAGGCACTCTACAAATATGAAAATCATTGAACAGCAAATACTTACATAAAACAGGCTTAGTCTTATGTATTCACACCTTTTAAAAAGTGTATCAAATATTGGTGTTTAATTATTTATCTGAAAGATTAAAGATCCTCAAGATTGCCTTCGCGTTTAGCTTTTAAGCTGCGATAATAGCTAGGGCTTAGGCCAGTAACTTTCTTAAATTGATTGGATAGATGCGCCACACTGCTATACTGTAGCATGTATGATATTTCGGTAAGGCTGTGCTCATCATATAAAAGTAACTCTTTGATGCGCTCTATCTTATTGATTATGATATATTGACTAATGGTTATCCCTTTAACTTCTGAAAAAGTATTAGCGAGATAAGTATAATCGTAACCCAGCTCCTTACTTAAATATTCCGAAAAGTTAACTTTGGGTAAGCTTTCCTTTTGGTGGATCATATCAATGATGGCACTCTTAATTTTTTCAATAAGGATGCTGCGTTTATCGTCTAATAACACTAAACCTGATTTGCGCAGATTCTTCTTCAATAAAGCCCTTTGAGTAGAGTCGATATCCTCTAAGATTTCGATCATTCCTAAATTGACAATAACGTAATGGAGACCGAGCTTTTTAAGCTCATCCTTAACCATCATCTTGCAGCGCAAGCTCACCATATACTTAATGTAGAGAATCATTTATAGCTAAATGTGGTTTTGGAGCCTTAAATATTAAGATAGTGTTCGCGTTGATATCAAGACTCATTTTGTTTTTTACGGAGTTTATAATGTGCATAAAAGCCCTATTAGCTCACCTACAAGATAGTCTTAATATTTTCGACAAAAGCTAAAGCTTCATTTTATTACGTTGTCCGTCCCATTATAAAAAAACGACTTTTAAAGATGTGTAAAATGCCTTCTTCGTGCGCATCTACCGCAAGGGAAAAAGCAGATAGCTTTAGTCCTCTACTACTTGCAGTTGATAGCCTATACCGCGAATATTTACTATACGAATGCTGGTATCCAGTGCGAGTTTCTTTCTTAATTTGGAGATGAAAACATCGAGGGTGCGCCCTACATAATCGCCATCATCGCCCCAAACAGCCTCCAAAATTCGCTCCTTTTCCACCCTTTGATTGAGATGTTGCGCTAAAAACGCCAGTAAATCGGATTCCTTGGCACTGAGCTCGGTCTTAACATTATTAAAGGAAATACTTAATCTCTGCTCGCTAAACTGAGTTGATCCTAACCAAGTGATTTCTGAATCTTTAGTTTCCGTTAAGATCTTATTATCAGGCATTTTACTTTTTTTAAGCATTAATTTCCAAAAAGCTGCGATTACCATAGCGAGGAAAACAAAAAAGTAAAACCACTTAGAATTTAGGTCGGCTTCTTCTGAATCCAAGTCCTCTACGCTGCCTTTATCCGCGGCTAAAACCTGAAATGTATCGAGAATACTTACTTGTAAATAATAGCAAGCTTTTTTTTGCTGTCGCCCTAAACAAGGAACAATATCACCTGATTCGATACCTCCCACTTGAAAACTATAAACAATCGTATCGCCCAGACAAGACCTTACCTGCACGCGGTATTGCTCCGCAATAGTATAATCGCGCATCACCTTAGCTATAAAATCAACCATAGCTTCGGGAGTAAATTGAAGATCGGTATTGAAATTTATGCGATACTGAGTTTCATCGAGGGGAATTACTGGCGGGATAGCCTGACTACTATCACCCTGCCATAGCATTAGCTGATGGGCAATCATTCGCATCGCCACCACGTCACGGGCGGGATCTCTTAAGCGTTGGGCGTTGAGCCCAAGATGAAGTCCCATTAGTAGAAGTCCGTACGAAAACACTTTAAACATAGCTGTCAAATTTAGCCCAAATTAGATGGCGCTTGGAGTCAATAAAACTGTTTTACAAAAATTTACACTTTCTTAAATAATTGTTTTAGAAGCACTTGAATATTATTATTCCTCTTCTTCTAGAGAATCCAATAAAGGGTTTTCATCACTAGTGGGAAGCTCTTGTACCTTATTTAATTTCGAAAGCATCATGCGTGTGCGCGTTCCCACTAAGGTATCAAGCTCATGGTTGGCCTCATTAATCTTCTTCTGGGCTTTTTCTAAAACATCGCCAAATTTGCCAAACTCCTTTTTTACTGCTCCTAAAATTTGCCACACTTCGCCACTGCGTTTTTGAATAGCAAGGGTTTTAAAACCCATTTGCAAACTATTAAGCATAGCCGCCAAAGTAGTAGGACCGGTTACTATAATTTTATATTCCCTTTGTAAAAGCGCCACTACTTCAGGTTGCCGCACTACTTCAGCAAAAAGGCCTTCCAAGGGTAAAAACATAATGCCAAAATCGGTGGTATTGGGCGGATCAATATACTTGTCGCGAATATCTTTGGCGAAGCGTTTAATGGATTGCACCAGGGCCTTATTACTGGCTTCGATCGCAACAAGATCACCCTCATCATAAGCAGTTTGCAAACGCACATAATCCTCTTGTGGGAATTTGGCATCGATGGGTAAGTAAACCTCTTTACCTGTATCATCCTTCCCTGGTAATTTAATGGCAAACTCTACGTGATCATTAGAACCCGCTTTGGTTTTCACATTGGCCTCATACTGCTCTGGGGCCATAATTTGCTCCAAAATATTGCCTAATTGAATTTCGCCTAAAACTCCGCGAGTTTTTACATTGCTTAATACCTTTTTTAAATCGCCCACACCGTTGGCCAAGTTTTGCATTTCGCCCAAACCTTTTTGCACCGCCTCTAATCGTTCACTTACTATTTTAAAAGATTGACCAAGGCGCTCTTCTAAGGTTTTATGCAGTTTCTCGTCTACTGTTTCCCGCATTTTCTCAAGCTTCAGCTCGGTTGACTTTACTAACTCATCTTGCTTTAAGCCCATTTCCATAAACTTTTGTTTTTGGAGATCATTAAAGTCTTTAACGTTAGTGGTAAAAGCGGTGCTAAATTCCTTTAAGCTTAGTTTCAATTCCTCTCGGTTTTCCCTGGCATTCTTGTTTAAGCTTTCCGATATAGCGCCTAGCTTTAGGTCCATTTTAGCACTAAGTTGCTCTAATCCAACCGATAATTCCTGACGGTTATCTCTTAGCGACTCATTTAGCTCACTGCGATTTTCACGTAATTCAGTTTGGAGAAGCAGGCGTATTTTCTCTTGTGTTTCGTGTGGATTATTCTTTGTTGATTTAATTAGTAGAAAAACAAGTATTATCAGGGTGGCAGCGGATATCAGTAAAGCAATAGTTTCCATAAAAGCGATTTAATTTCCAAAGATAAGCTTAGCGCGTGAGTTCGACTTGAAAGCAATTTTCGATAGCTTAAATTTTATTTGGGCCTCGTTTCTTGCAAATAAAACTTAATTTAGGATTTTGGATTTTCAACCAACATTGGACCACTAAATATGCAAATACCTTTGCGACTACTCGCCTCTACTCTATTCATTTTCATTACAATAAGCTTAAGTGCACAGGCTTCACTAAGCGTAGAATACAAACTTGAGCTAGTCGAAACTAAGGTCGACTTAGATGAAATTGAAGGTCTAGAGCAAATGGGCCAATTAAAAAATATGATGGAGAGTGCACGCTATCGAGTAATGTTTAAAGGCGATAAGTCGCGCATTGAAATAAAAAGCCTTTTGATTTCAATGATAATGGTAACCGATTACACTGAAGGTAAATCACTTATTCTAACGAGTGCATTAGGCGACAAATCGGCTCAATTAATTGAAGATGAAGATTATAAGTCCTTATCTGAAATGAGTGAAGATACAGAGGATAAGGTTGAATTTGGCAATGGTAGTAAGAAGTTGGCAGGCTATAATTGCAAGGATGCCAAGATTACTCAAGCCGATGGCACGATATCGACGGTTTGGTATTGCCCTGATTTAAAAGGAAATAAAAGTCCACTTAACCGTTTCCAATCGCCCTTAATTGATGGTTTAATATTACAAATGGATAGTGATTTTAATGGTATCAAAGTACGGTTTAAAGCCAATGAAGTTTCTAAAGATGATATTGATGACAAGTACTTAGGCTTTGGCATTCCGAAAGGATATGAGCTAAAGGAACCTGATTTGTCTCAGTTGAAAAATGGCCTTTAAGATAGTTTTTAATATTACGATTAGTTGATAATGTCTGATATCCTACAAATAATAGAACTTTTTTTCTTGGTACTTCTTGGCGCTCAAGCTGCCTACAGTTTGGTTTTTGCCTTAGCCTCTCTTCTCAAGCATCATGGTCCTAAGAATCCTAATCCTGAAGATTTAAAGAGTTTCACTCTACTCTTTCCCGCTTATAAGGAAGATGCTATTATTTTAAATTCTGCTCAACAAGCATTGGCTTTAAATTACCCTGCCGAAAAATTGAGGGTAATTATTGGTTCTGATCAAATGAAGAAAGAAACAGTGGCTAAATTAAGAGCGGCTAATATTGATGTGGTAATAATGAATTTTGATCATTCTACTAAATCAAAAAACCTTCTTGCCCAAGTTGAGCATGCGAAGTCAAATTTTTGGCCCGACTATTTTATTGTAATGGATGCCGATAACAAGATGCCGGCAGATACTTTGCTGGAAATCAATAAGTGCATAAACGATGATTTTAAGGTTTACCAAACACATCGAACTGCTAAGAATGATAATACTAAAATGGCTGTTTTAGACGGTATTACAGAGGAAATTAGTAATTCCATCTTCCGTAAGGGACATCGAAATTTGGGTTTTAGCTGCAGCTTGATTGGCAGTGGAATGGTATTCGAATCGACATTTTTAAAAGAAGCACTGGAAGGAATTAACAAAGACTCTGCAGTGGAAGACAAGCTTTTAGAGTTCTATATATTAGGGCGCAAAGAGAAAATCGCCTATTTGGAAGATATCTACGTGTACGATGAAAAAGTAGCTAGCGGTAAAAACTTTAGCAATCAACGTAAACGTTGGATTGCGGGGCAAATTCACGCCTTCCGCAGCCATATCGGTCCTGGTATTATTAAACTGCTAAGTGGCAATGTAGATTTCTTTGACAAAGCCATCCAAATGGGGTTGATTCCCAAATTGCTTTTTGCCTTTGTGCTTGCAGTTGCGGCTGGTTTAAGCTTTTTCCTGCAAGGCTCAGAATATTGGTATTATCTTTTAGGAGCTTATGCCTTTGCTTTATTTATTAGTATTCCGCGCCGGTATTTTGTTTTAAAAAACCTAGCCCTGTTTATTGAAATTCCTAAAGCCATCTTCTTTATGTTACTCGCCGTTTTACGTATCCGTAAAAACCAGAGTGTAAAGCAATTTGAGCATACTGAAAAGACTTTTGTTGAAAAGGAAGATTAGAGTAGCGGAGCTTCACTTGAGCATTCGTCTTCTTAAGGATCATGAAATTAAACTTGTACACCAGGTTTTATAACACCTTATTAAATTATTCTTGTCAATAGGTAACCTTGTAAACAAAAAAGGCTGTGGCCATGCCTTAGAAGACTTTTTTATTATGGGATCCTTATAAATTGGCCGCATTCCTATTTAAACCTAGTTTCAGGTAAAATCTAGATTTGTTGGGCCAAGGATTAAGTTAATTTTCCGCGTATGATATAAGTATGCGAGAAATTAAACAAAAAAATAGTCCCCACCCGAAAGGATGAGGACTAAAATTCGTGCTAATGAAAAAGTTATCTAGTAACGATCACGTCCGCCGCCATAGCCACCGCCGCCACCGCGAGAGTTCGAACGACGCTCCTCTTGTGGACGAGCTTCTTTAACTGCGATTTCGCGACCTTTAATGCTTGCTCCATCTAATGCTTCAATGGCGTTATTGCCATCAGCATCGTTGTCCATTTCCACGAAACCGAAGCCCTTAGAGCGACCAGTTTCACGGTCCATAATAATTTTTACGGATGATACCTCACCGTAAGCTTCGAAGGCGTCTTTCAGCTCATCTTCCTGAACTGAATAGTCCAGCCTTGCAACAAAAATGTTCATTTGAAAAAAAATAAAAATTGAAAAAAAAAAAAACAGAACGAAACAGTTTAAAAACTTTGCATCAATTAGTCAATGCAATAGCGGTTAAAATGTTTTTCAAAGGTAAGTCTTGTTAGTGAGCAAAATACATCAGGACAAAAATTAACAATTAGTTATCAATTGATGTTCAACTATTTGATTTTCATCAATTTACACCAGATTACTTCCTGAATATAATTTTATTAATGGTAGCTAGATATTAAAATCTTTACTTATTCTCGCGGATAAAGCGCAACTGACGCCCTAATATTATCAAAAACAGAATTCCCGTAATTATCGACAAAAACTCTAAAAAAACATAAACTACCAAATAAGTATAAGTCTGCTCTACGCTTTGGTGTGGTACCGAAAGATGTACTAAAAATCGGCCAAATGGTCCAGAAACTAACCATATGCACCACCAAACAATAATCAAGGTCTGATAACTTTTAAGGGCTTTATCACCCTTTTTCAGGTATTGTTTCAAACTAAAATCGATAATATGGCGAGCTGGTCTAAATAGGTTGAGCACTGGAACAAACCACAATAGCAACACTTCGTTTAAAGTTTTACTCACATTTGATTTGGCGAATTCCTTACCTGACTGTGAAATATAAGACCAGCGCAAAAAGAAAAGCCCCGTAAAAGAATAGAGGGCTAAGTGCCAAAGAAACTGCCAATAACTCCAATCTGATAACTGATTAATAGTAGCGGATGAAACAAATTCGCCGTCGATAACAGCCCTTAAGGAGGCCATCTGGTAAAAATGAAACACTATTCCTGTAATCTCTAGAGCTATAACTAAGATTACAAGAAGTCTTAAATGCTTGGCTGTGCGGCTTAAAGCCATAGTGTTTAATTAAAGGAATTGCTTAGGGCTAAATTAGTCAATTATCTTCCCTCTCCAAGCACTATTCCCCCTTGATCTGCCGATTGATAATAAGTTCTAACTAACTTCCAATCGCCACTTATAAGGTCTATTTTCTCGCTAGAAACTAAGCGCTGATTAGAATCATAATTATTAGTTTGGCTAAATACACAATTGCCCGGATCCGAATAAAGCAATAAAGTAGTGGATTGCAATTCTTTATGTTCCGAATATTCATATGCCATGGACTCTACTAAAACCCAAGCATCCTTAGTGAATTTGTAGCTAAGTCTTTCCTTGATTTCCTCATCTTGGAAAAGGTTAACCGTCTTACCAATGCTGTCAAGCTCAGAATTTAGAGAATAAAGTGCGGTTAAAAAACCATCTTGGTTGTATACATAGTGTTCTTCACTACTTAAATTTCCATTGGTATACTTCTTTGCCTTCTCTACTCTACTTAAAGAATCGTATAAGAAAATTGTCTCCACATAAAATAGACTGTCTTTTTCGCTAAACCGTTGTAACTTATTATTGGAATCGTAACTGAAATACCACTCTAAAGAAAGTTTACCATTTTTTGCTAGAAGGCGCTTTTGCAGATTTTCATTTAAATAGTAACGATCATCAATAATGGCCTCCCCCTTACTAATACTCACAATGCCATCCTCACTTTTAAGAAAACGATAGGTATCAATCCAGTTGCCTTCCACATCATAGACTTCTTTTTGCCAAAATGATTCAGATACTTTACTCAATTTCCCAATTAAGCTACTATCTCTAGGTGAAAGAATTTGATAATCATATCGCATAGCCCATTTACTATCCCAAGAAAATTCTAAGTCTAGTTTGTGTAAGTCTTTAATCTCTTGAGACTTAATACTAAGACTAATACTTAATAAACTTAAGACTATCGTCCACTTCTTCATTATTGTTTCGCTACAGAGGTTATTATTCAAAAATAGTAATAGTATAATAGATTGATTATCAATAATTATAATAATATTAACATTCAATTATTAATAACACTTTTTAAACATTATTTTACTTAATACAATGATAATCATTTACTTGAAATATGCATCTTTGGCGTTTTTAGATCTCTAAACAACTTTGGAGAGAAGAGCTGATATCTTTCAAGGTTCCAATAATGCCTGTATCTTTGAGGAAAATTTAGTTATGATTAAAAAATCTCTTTCTATTATCGCTGCTTTAGCGATTTTTTCCGCTTGTAATTCGCCTCAAAGTGAGGCAGGATCTGCCAAAACAGAGGAAACTGTGCAAGAAAATACTAATACTGAGGCCGATGCTAATCAGCCACCTGCCGTACCAGAGGGTGCAAAAGTATTTTTTGCCAATCTCCAAGATGGTGATGTTGTTAGCAGTCCTTTTTTAGTGGAATTTGGTATTGAAGGTATGGAGGTAGAACCAGCTGGAGCTGTAAATGAAGGCAAAGGACACCATCATATTATAATTAACAGCGGCTTCATTCCAACTGGTGGAACCGTACCAGCGGATAGCGTGAACATTCACTATGGTAAAGGTCAGTTAAATGACTCTTTGGATCTTTTACCAGGAATTTACAAGTTAACCATGCAGTTTGCTGATGGCTATCACCGTTCATACGGACGTCAAATGTCGGCAAGTATTAAGGTTACGGTGGAGTAGTCAACTTCAGTACAAGACATCATTGCATAAAAAAGCGGCTCTCTGAAATTCAGAGAGCCGCTTTTATTTTTAGTATTCCAATACTATATTATTGGGCTACTACAACTTTTTTAGTGCTTACCGCTTGACCATCAACAGAAAGTACTGCAAGAACAACGCCTTGTGGAAGATTAGATAAAGATACCTCACCTTTAAGCTCAGAGTTTCTCACTTCAAATTCTTGCGTTAAAATAGTTCTGCCAGTTAGATCTACAAAAGAAACACTTGCAGTAGAAGAAGATACATTGTAAGCTTCTACAAAATAAGTAGAACCACTTGCGTAAGAAGCATCCAATAAAGGAATGTTCTTAATATCCGCATATACCATGTTCTCTGCTAATCCTACAGTTCCACCATTAGGATCGTATGCAACGCTAGCACAATCTGTGTTATTAATCGTGTCGCTTTCAGTTACATTATTCCAGTTTGGTCCGATAACAAAAGCGTTTGCACACATATCAATGCTACCAGCAGGTGCACCACTAATATTTAAACCTCCGAAGTTTACACCCCGAGTTTCCATTCCATTAGCAGAAATAGTTGTTCCAGTAATAATGAAAGCAACAGTTACCGTTTGACCAGACTGATTTGTAGTGGTTAATAATCCACCATTTATCGTTGGATAATATACTACTGTATCATTTGCTGTTACATCTGCAGTACCAGTATTGGTAACCGTCATGTCAAATGTAAATGGCATTCCTGGTCCTATAGAACTACCAGCAGTGGGTGAATTTAGCGTTGCGCTAATGTCATTCTGTGCGTTAGCCGCACCAAAAGCGAACAAAGCGCTTAAGGAAAGTAAAATTTTTCTCATTTTTTATAGGGATTAATATTAAGGGCACAAATTTATACTTTTAACTCGTCTTTGCGTTAGCATAGTGATAAAATCTATTACGACTTAACACTTTTTTGACTTTTACGAACTCTGATATTGACCGCTTCTACCGTAAGTGAGAATGCTACAGCAAAATATATATAGCCCTTGCTAATGTGTTGATGCAATCCTTCTGCTATTAAGACCACCCCAATTAAAATTAAAAAAGAAAGTGCTAAAACCTGCAGCGTTGGGTGTTTCTCGATAAAAGAAGCTATCCTACCCGCAAATACCAGCATTACTCCTAGAGAAACGATTACCGCCAAAATCATAATCACTATTTCCTCCGTCATGCCAATGGCCGTTAAAATAGAGTCAAATGAGAAAACGATATCTAAGAGACCAATTTGAACGATAATAGAGATAAAGCTACCTGGCACTTTGCTAGTTTTACCCTGCTGCTCTCCTTCTTCAATTTCCATTTTATGATGAATTTCACTGGTAGATTTGGCAATTAGAAATAAACCTCCCGCCAGTAAAACCAAGTCACGACCGGTAAATGCCATAGAAAATAGTTCAAAAAGAGGAGCCGTTAGGCCAATGATCCAAGTGATACCTAAGAGCATTATAATTCTAAAGACTAAAGCTAAAGCAATCCCGGCAAAGCGCGCACGAGGACGCGTATCCTCAGGAAGCTTATTGGTTAGAATAGAGATGAAAATTATATTATCTATTCCTAATACAATTTCCAAAAGGCTTAAAGTTAAAAAAGCAATTAAGCCATCGAGAGTAAAAAGTACACTGAAATCCATTATTTCATTTGATTTTCTAATACTTGCGTTTCTACAATTCTTCTTTGAATTTGAGTTGCATAAGTACGCGCAGTTTTATTACCATATTTAGCGTAAGACTGTTGGGCCCATCTTTCTGATTCTTTCAAATCGCCTAGAACCTCATAGGCAACAGCGATATTATAGCTCATCCGACCCGCCTCTTTGGGCTCGGCGCGGGGAATGGCTTTCTCCCAAACTGTAATAGCAGACTGCCAATCGTTAACCTCTGCCAAACGTGCACCTTCTTCTAAGGGAGGAAAATCCTTTGCCTTAGTATAGAATATTCTGCGCAGCTGCACAGGCATAGGGGCTATTTTATAAGCGTAATCATGCCCAACCATATTTGCTAATTCTCTTGTAGCTGAGTTACGGTTAATTAAGGCCGCAATCGCACCGGCTTTACTGTCTGCTGCTCCTTGCCAAGTATTGGTTTGATCCAACAGTTGTTGGTCGATTATTTCTTTGTTGGCAGGATCATACATCCTTATGCCAATCTTTATATTCCCTACTCCTTCGGCATACCACTCGTCAACTTCAATAGTTTTTTGATTATCGCCAGTTCCAACGGTGCGCTTTACTTTGCGTTTGCCCTCAGTGATAATAAAATCTGAATCAACAATTTCTACGCACACCAAGGCGTCTGCTTTATAACGATTTAAAAGATTTTGCTGGGTTGACCAATTTAAAGGCTCGGGGAAGGCTGCAGAGAAAGAATTACCTTCCAAGCGCTCGCTAGCGACTAAAACATTAAAACGTGGGGAAATTTGCAATTGATTTTTCAAGCTATTCACTACTGCTTGGGCAGCCGCTTTATCTCCTTCTATCCCTTCTCCCGTAAGGATGGCTTCGCCAATATTTAACCATTTGTTTTCGTCAGAAGGTTTGGTCCTGTCTACTAATAAGATGGTCTCAATAGCGGGATTGATGCCAATATCGGCGGGCCTTATGGTGTTAATGGTTACCGGTTTCTGTCCGCCACAAGAAGCTAAAAACAAGGCCAAAAGTGCCAAGCTTGCTAATCTTAATTTCATAGGAAATAATTTAAGTGAAAAGAAAATGGCCCACTAAACAATTAGCGGGCCACTTAAAATTATAAATGAGAGTGATTTTCGCCGTAGTAAAGCATTTGGCCAATAAAATCTTCTGGAAAGATTAATTTGATATCACTAATACTATCGCCGTCCATTACCGCTTCCATTTGAGGCTGGATAAAACCTGAATAGGGAGCAATATTCAATTTCTCGGTGCGGTCTAAAACTTCTTGATGAATTGCTTGATCGACCTTAACTCCGTATTTTTCTACTAAGGTTTTTCCAGCTTGGTAATCGCCTTGAGATTTAATCCTTTGAATTTCGCGCAATTGCATTCCGAAAATAGCACGCAACTTGTCGTAGTCATTTATTACAAAGTAGGTTTTTCCATTTAAAACTTTCTTCTCAATTACATTTTCTTCCTGTCCAACTTCGAAAGCCCAAGCAGCAATAAGTTGACGGTTACGCATGTGATCTTCTTCTATCTCTTCACCAGGCTTTAAGCGACGTAATTGTAACATCAGACCATTACGGATATAACCGTCATACTCGGCCTTGCCGGCTTCTAAAGATTCCATTAAACCTAGGTCTAACATCTTCTGATCCATGATAAAATAAAGGGCCACCAGATCGGCGCGGGCTTCTTCTAAAGTACTGGAGTAATTTTTCAAAGTCTCTTTAGGCGTTGCCACGCCCGGCTCTAATTTACCACTTGCATGACCTACAACTTCGTGTAAGGCGGTATGCATTTTCCCAGATAATGCAGCATACTTCTTAGCACGCTCCATTTCTTCTGTGGTAAAGGTGAATTCTTCTAAAAATCCCGCCCCTTTAGCACTTTCGTAAGCACTTTCAATATTGGTTAAGCTAATAGATTTGGAACCATGCGCTTCACGAATCCAATTAGCATTAGGTAAGTTAACGCCAATAGGAGTTGCTGGTGTAGTGGCACCGGCCTCACCTACTACATTTATCATGCGGTAACTCACACCTACTACTTTCTCTTTTTTATGCTGGTCTAAAATGGTAGAATTATCTTCAAAGAATTGAATGTTCTCGCTAATTACCGCCATTTTCTCACTAGCATCTAAATCTTTTACTTGAATTACCGTTTCGTAGGTTCCTTTATAACCCAGGGGATCGTGGTAAACTTCAATAAAGGAATTTATATAATCTACCGTGCTAGCGGTATCTTCTACCCAAGCAATGTTATAATCATCCCAAGTTTTCAAATCGCCCGTGCGATAATATTCAATTAACAAGCCTAAAGCTTTGGCTTGTTGCTCGTTTTCAGCGTTTTCTTGAGCTAGTCCTAGGTAATGAATTATCTTAGAAATGGCAGGACCGTAAAGGCCATCAACATGCCAAACCTTCTCTACGATTTTACCATTTTCGCGCACCAACTTGCTATTTAAGCCATAGCTAATTGGCTGTAAATCACCAGGCACTTTTTTGGCATTGTAAAAGTCAGTTACTTCCTTTTCGCTAATATCTGCATCGTAAAAGTTAACGGCGGAAGCAAGAACCAAATCTTTATCGGGATCTTTACTTACTCCTTTACTATCTGCACCATTAAAGATTACGGTAATGGCTTCTTCGCTTAAAGTGATCTTATTTTCGGCTAATAATTCACGGAAATAGCTTTCGCTGAAATCCGCTTCTAATTTAGCGTGGCTATAATGATGATGAATACCGTTACTAAAAAACACACGCTTGGCATAAATCATAAATTTATCCCACTCCTCGCCTTGTTTATCGCTAGCATTTTTAATGATTTGCTCTAAAGCTTTACGAATTTCGAGGTTGTGACGGTAAAGTTGATCCCAGAGAATATCTCTTCCCGACAGCCCAGCCATATTAAGATAGTAGGCTAACTTTTTTTGTTGAAGACTTAATTTATCCCAGCCTGGCACTTGGTAGCGCAAGACGCGTAAATCGGCAAACTGTTCCGTTTCCCATTTAAATTCAGAAGACTCCGAATTGTTATGCATTGTTTCTTGTTTTTGAGAGTTTTCGGCTTCGGTACTTGGTTGACAAGCTCCTAAGGATAATCCAAATAAGGCACCGTAGGCTGCTAATTTTTTCATGCTTGATATTTAAGGCTCGAAGATAAAAAGTTTATCCGCGCAAAATCCGAAAGCTAAAGCTTAGAGGGTCTAATTCTTTCAACAGCCTATTAATAAAATTCGCACCTTCAATTGGATAAATCGCGCTGATATTATCATGGCGCTCTTGTAGTGAGCCATTGGGAAAAAGCGCATAATAAATACGCTCTATCTTCTCCATATCCACTTTATGCTTGCGTTTTTCGGCTCTAACTAGCTTTTTCTTAAGATTAGCTAATCCATTTAACTGCTTCTGCCTTTGAGCGTTAACTGCGCCAAGCATGCTCTTTTCTGTAAGTTGAGCTATTTGCTCTAGCTCATCGAAAATGCTTTGGATTTTGGATTCAAACTCATCTAGCGATGGATCTACCGGCATGCCGTCTGCCAAATAGTGCGCTTTTAACTTATGTAAAGGCTTAAAAAAATCTTTAATCTTTAAATTGGTATCAGCAATACGATTTTGCCATTTAGGCTCTATCCATAAAACAGAATTGCGCAAAACAAGACAAGGGAACTCTACCTTTTGAGCGGCAAACATGGTTTTTAGTTGCAACCAATAGGCAATTTCACCGCCGCCGCCGATATAAGCAAGGTTGGGTAAAATACACTCTTGGTAAAGCGGACGTAAAACCACATTAGGGCTAAAGCGCTCAGGATTAGCATCAAGCTCAGCTAAAAGCGCATCTTCTGTAAAGGAGATTGTGGTATTTAAAACCAACCATTGCTTATCCTTTTTTACGATGCGTTCTCTAATAGAATCCTTTAGGTAAAAGAGGTTTATTTCCCGAGGGAATACTTGTGAAAAATAAAGTTGATTTAAATCTTTACTCGCCTCTACCACTCTTTCATTATTGCTATGGTGCAATAAGTCATCTTGAAAGGCCGGTTTCATAAAAGCTTTTAAAGCCTTTCTATCGCCATCAACGATAACCAAGCCTTGCTTAGCAAAAAGTTGATGGGCTAAAACTCGCGTTGCTGCGGCGAGATTATCTGATTCAAGATAAGCCTTTTTAAAAATGGCAATGAGATCTTTACTATTTTGGGCTGGACCTAAATGTTCCGCTAACTCTTCAATTAAAAGATCTAAACCTGCCGTATTCATTCTTCCCACGGCACCTTTTTGCGGGGTGTTCCATTGGAGCTTTCCTCCGTAAAGATTGATATAGTTAATTTCCTCTATATCATGATCTTCCGTGGCCATCCAGTAAATCGGCACAAAGTTATACTGCGGGTATTGCTTGCGCAGATTAGTAGCCAAGTTAATGGCGTTCACAATTTTATAAACGAAATAAAGAGGCCCTGTGAAAATATTAAGCTGATGCCCTGTAGTTACCGTGAAAGTATTGGCCTCTTTAAGGCTTATGATATTTTGAGAAGCGAAATCAGTTTCCTTAAGCTCGATACCTGTTTCGCGATATTGCGCTAGTAAATCAGAGCTAAGAGCCTCTCTTATTTCCAAGCTGAAATTGCTTTTGGCAACAATCTGATCTTTAAAGTTTTCTAAAGTAGGAAAGCGATTATAGAAATCCTTTAGCTTAGGATCTTGGTCGAGGTAATCACAAATTAACTGGGAGAAACACTCTGTCTCTCTAAAAGATAGGCTATCTTCAATCATAAGGCAAAGTTAATTTTCCCTTGCAGCATTAAAGCAAAATTTGATTGCTAATATTTATGCAATTTTAGAAAAAGCTTTTCAGCAGATAGATTAGTAGGAAAAGATAAATTACCCAAAAGGGCTTTAGTGATAAGGGATCCGATCCAAAAAGGAATTTACTGATTTTAAAGAAGGTTGGCCTATTATGGCTTATCAGGTAGTATAGTTTATCACTTAATTTTCTAAACCAAGCTTGCCTAAGGTACATGCGGTCTAAAAACTTCAATTTTCCCGTGTAATACAAGCTGCGATAAGCCGAGCGAGCAGCGCGGTAAACACCACCATCTGGCTCAATAAAATGACTGGCCAAAAGAAATTCTCTTTTGTTTATATCTGGGAAATCCGCTGCTGCATTTTGAAAGGTCTTATACTCGATTTCAGACCCAGATTTCTGCTGCCAATAGCTAATCCAATAAGCGCAAAACTCACATTCACCATCCCAAATTAAAAGAGCATTGGGAGAAGGCGGGTATTTTGTTTTCATGAAATAGTGAAGACGATTAAGCGGTGTATTTTATTTCTTTCATAAAAATGTCGTTTGAGTTATCCTTAAGCATTTTACCTTGGCTAATGGGCAAGGTTTTGCCCTTTTGCTCAACATAATCTCTGACTTCCAAAGCCAAAATTAGTAACTCATCAAACTTCATCCCGCTCCCTAATCTTATTAGTTCCTATCAAAAGTAAAAAAATAGAATGAAATTAGAAAGCAAAAATCCCTCTAAATAAGCACTTCCAAGCAATTTTTAATTCGCGTGAAGAAAAAGTGATAGTTTAAAATTTAAAAAACATCGCTAATTGCCACTTTAAAAGGAGGCTTGCTTCAAGGAAAAGTTTTAAGTGCTTCATTATAGGCAGATTCAAAGGCTAATAAGTCTAAATCATTTTTTAGCTTTTTCTCCTGCATAAAGGTTAGCAACTTTTCGGTAGGCATATTGCCCGTTAGCTCATCGGTGGCCATAGGGCAACCACCAAAGCCTTTGATTGCTCCATCAAAGCGTCTGCAGCCAGCATTGTAAGCGGCTAATACTTTTTCATGCCAAGTATCGGGAGTGGTATGTAAATGAGCTCCAAACTCAACATCAGGAAAAGCTTTGATTAAACCCGAAAAAAGATGCGTGATACTAGCAGGATTAGAGGTGCCAATGGTATCGGAAAGCGATAAAATTTTAACTCCCATACCTATCATTTGCTCACAGTATTTTTCTACTAACTCCAAACTCCACTCCTCTCCATAAGGATTACCGAATCCCATAGAAATGTAAACGACCAGCTGCTTATTATGCGTTTCACAAATTTCAAGCAGTTCCGTTACTAGAGCAATACTTTCAGCAATAGTTTTATTGGTATTGCGCTTTTGAAAAATTTCTGAAACCGAAAAAGGATAACCTAGATAGCTTATTTCGTTGCGCTTTGCCGCCGTTTTTGCTCCTTGGCGATTAGCTATAATTGCAAGTAATTTGGTTTTCGTTTCCGATAAATCCAAACGGTCTAATACTTCGTCGGTATCTCGTAATTGAGGAATGGCAGGTGCCGATACATAGCTCCCAAAGTCTAAAGTATCAAAGCCCACCCTTAATAAAGACTGGAGGTATAAAACCTTTTGATCTGTAGGAATGAACTGATGAATACCCTGCATTGCATCGCGAGGGCATTCAATCAGTTTCAAACTTTCCGTGTTCATTTTAAAATCGCTTTTGAGAGGTGAGGTATGTTTACGATTTCACGGGTATACGCTTTAAGGCTTCTTGAAAATAATGCCAAAACTTGCCTACGGAAGCAATATTAACTTTCTCGTCAGGAGAGTGCGGATCTCTAATGGTAGGACCAAAAGAAATCATTTCGATTTCGGGATAATGCTGGCCTAACAATCCGCATTCTAAACCAGCATGACAAGCAATTACACGGGGACTTTCGTTAAATAGTTCCTCGTATAAATCTTTCATCATTCCAAGCATCGGTGCGTTTGGATCCAGTTTCCAACCAGGATAAGAACCACTAAATTGAATAGAAGCACCTATTAATTCCCAGGGACCAGCAACCGTATTGGCCATATCTACTTTAGCTCCTTCCCTATCGCTTCGCTGTAAAGAGCAAAGACTCAGATTTCCATTGGCCAAAACCACATTTGCTAAATTATTCGAGGTCTCTACCAAATTAGGAACATCTGGACTCATTCTCTGAATCCCATCATGGGTTCCTTGCATCGCCCATTTAAACTGACGGTAAGACTTTTGAGCCATAACCATCACAGGAATTGAATCCCCTTCGGTTAAAGTAAGTTTGAAATTAGGATCTGTAGTAGCAAACTCACTTTTAATAATTTGCTCATAGTCTAATAAAAGGGTTTGTACTGCATCAAATTCCGCGGCGGGTATTACCAAGGTCGCATGCGCTTCTCTAGGAATAGCATTGCGCAAACCTCCCCCTTCAAAAGTGCTAATACTAATACCCTCAATACCATTGAGAGCAATTAAAAAGCGGGTTAGAATTTTATTTGCATTGCCTCGGCCTAAAATAATGTCCATACCTGAATGTCCACCGCTTAAACCGCTTACCATAATATGCAGCGCACGAGAATCTTCTGCAGGTGCTTCTTCATCATATTGCCAAGAAAGGTCTAAATCAATACCACCCGCGCAGCCAATACTAAGTTCATCGTCGTCTTCGGTATCCAGATTCATTAGAATCTCTCCCGTTAAAAAATTAGGCTGCAAGTGATGTGCTCCCGTCATGCCTGCTTCCTCATCGGTGGTAAACAAGGCTTCTAATGGAGGGTGCGCCACTTCTGTAGATGCCAAGGTAGCCAAAGCGGTGGCTACCCCAATACCATTATCGGCACCCAATGTAGTGCCGCGAGCTTTCACCCATTCGCCATCGATGTACATGTCAATACCTTGAGTTTCAAAATCGAAATCTACATTGGCATTTTTTTGGCAAACCATATCTAAATGCGACTGTAAAATAACCTTGCGGCGATTTTCCATACCGGGTGTGGCCGGTTTGTCTATTAATATATTTCCAATGGCGTCTTGCTTATAGCTTAAGCCGTGGCTTTCAGCAAAAGCAATAATAAAGGCTCTTACTTTTTCTTCTTTTTTAGAAGGACGGGGAACCGCATTTAAATTAGCGAAGTTGGACCAAATTTCTTTAGGTTCTAAATTTCTAATTTCTTCTGACATAAATTATATTATTGATTTCCTAAAATTATAGGTAAGCCATCTTTACCTGAACCAATTACAACCACTTTAGAGTTCGGTGATTCGGCAAGTTTTAAGGTAGCTTCAATACCTTTCTCTCTTAAAATTTTATCAGTTAATGACTGATTAATAATATCATTCGCATTCGACTTACCTTCAGCTTCAATACGCTGACGCTCAGCTTCTTTACGAGCTTGTTGTATTTTAAACTCGTATTCTAAACTAGCTTGTTCTTGTTCTAGTTTACGCTCAATAGCCGCTTTTAATTTTAAAGGTAAGGTCACTTCGCGGATTAAAACAGCATCTAACAATAGAAAGTTATCGGATAAAGCCTTCGCGGTTCGTTGGAAAATCTCATCCTGAATATCTTCACGCTTCGTAGAATAGAGTTCTTCTGGTAAGTATTTACCAATTACCTCTCTTGTAGCCGAACGAATTTCGGGCATAATAATTTTGTCGTGGTAATTGATACCAATCTCGTTATGTAAGTAGGCGATTTTCTCTGCGCTAGGATAATAGCGGTAAGAAAGTTCTGCCTTAATGGTCAGTCCATTTTTCGATAAAACTTCCATACTGCTTACTGCTTCTTTTTTCTTTACATCGTAAACAAAAATGTCATCCCAAGGCCACTTGATATGAAATCCTTGGTTGTAAACTTTGTCTAAAGCAATACCTCCTTGAAATTTTCTAAAAATAACAGCTCTTTCACCTGAGTTAATGGTAAAAGTGATGGAGTTCCAAGTTAAGATCAAAGCCAAGAAGGCAATGAAACTAACAATTATAACTATCGTACTTCTCTGATTCATAATGTTTTATTATATTAAATTTTACCCCAAAATTTTCTTAGGACCCATTCTAAGCCCAAGAGTCCCAAAGCTACGAAGAACAATTGCCACGTGCTAAAAATTGAGCTAGTATTAAGCAAAGGATAGCTGATTGTTACCGCCTCCAAATTGGAAAGATCTTCGGAAAGTCGCGCAATTTCATTTTGATGATACAATTTGCCACCACTACTTTGAGCAATAGTGCGCAACAAGGCGGGTTCTGCCTTTAAATTTTGCAATTCGAGGCGATTGAGTTCTATTATTAAATCTCCTTCTTCTTGATATTCCTTATTCTCTCTGCTAAGATTTGCCCGATAATGGTATTTTCCCTCAGCCAGACCTCTGGTGTTAAGCGCGTAATCCTTCAGGCGCTTTTGAAAAACATAATCGTATTCTTCGCCTTTTTCGGACTGAAGTTTTAGTCTTAATTCAGAGTCATTAACCAAATTGCCACTAGCATCAATAAAAGAGGCACGCCAATTAATGGGAGTATTGGCAAAGTTCTCCCGCGGAACTTCAATTTGCAGTCCTTCGTTCTTTGCTTGACTCAATAAGTATTTTGCAATTTTCTGGATTAAGCCGTCAAAGCTTTCAAAATCGCCCATCTGCTTGTAAGCGTATATTCGCCAGCGCCAATAGCCTAAACCCAAACTAATCGCCATTCTCCTTCCCTTTTCTTCCCCTAAAGTTAGAGCTGGCGTGGAAGTACTAATATTGGCTATATTCTTGAAAAATAAGGTACTAAAGCCTTTGGGTCCTTCTATACGTCCATAAAAACCATCTAAAGGTGGTAGTTTAGTCCATAAGTTTGTCTCACTTTGGTAGATGGGAAATAAAGAAAAATTAGGGTTTATTTCTACATAGGTCTCCTCTGCTTCAACTCGAAAGGATTTAATTTCTGGCCAAAAATTCCAATCGCTAAAATCATCATTAGGGCTAGCAATTAGCCATAAAGCTTTCGTACTGTTGTAGATGCGATTGAACAAAGCCTTACTACTTTGGATGGCAATTATCAAATCAATCGAATCGAGATTGGCATTCTCATCTTGCAAAAGCTTTATTTCATAATTCTCATCCTTAGACAACGCGCGGCTCAGCGCGGCAATATCAGGATGGGTGTTAGGGGCAAAGATGCCGATTCGCTCTTTGGCATCTAAAACATCAATGCTAAAACTCTTTTGATTATTAATAGTATTCTCTTCTTCACTTACCGCATCTATGGCAATGCGATAAAGTTGTAAGCCTACTTTCTCCCCTTCAATTTTAAAAACGACCTTTTCAAACCAATTGTCTGAACTCACTTTAAAACGTCGCTCCGCTAGCACTTCACTTTTAGAATTCATCAATTTGATGTCCAAATCCTTGCCCGCGTAATTTTCCGCCTTAAAGTTTACCGATATGTTTTGACTACGGCCTTTTAATAAGGTTTTGTTGTACAACACTTTAGTTAGGGCCAAATCAAGCCTAGAGCTACTATCCCCTAAAGCAAGGGTGTAAATTGGGGCTAAAGCTTGTTCGCCTAGCGTTGCTAATTTGGAACCGCGGTTAATAATACCGTCGGAGCTCAAAATTATAGCTGCAATATTCTCTTGATAAAACCTGCCGGACAAATCCTTTAAAGCTAATCCTAAATTGGTTTCTTGCGCATCTACGGAAGTGTCGGAAAGATTTGCCCCGAAATTAAAGGTGCGAACATTAAACTTTTCGGTTAACGAAGCTTGTAAGCTAGCCATTTCCCCTTGGCGGGAGATGCGTTTGCTACTATCTTCCACCGCAGAAATAGAGGCCGATTGATCCTCTAAAAATACTACAATTGGCTTTTCTTCACGATAGCTTTCACTATTGAAATGCGGTTGAAGTGCGAGAAATCCTAATAATACTAACACTAAAAAACGCAAAGAGGCCAAAAGCCATCTCTGCGTTTTCGAAAATGTATTTGTTTTTACATAATAGCCATAACTAAGGCCTGCCGCCAGTAGCACAATAATAATTAACCAATAAGGCGAATAGGAAAATACTACTTCAGGCATAAATTATTTAGGTAAGCATTCCCCCATCAACTTGTAATACTTGTCCGCTGATATAGGTAGATAAATCGCTGGCTAGAAATAAGCAGGCATTGGCTACATCTTCGGGACTACCGCCTCGTTTTAGAGGAATGGCATCGCGCCAGCCTTGCACAGTTTTCTCATCCAGCTTTGCGGTCATTTCCGTTTCAATAAAACCAGGAGCGATTGCATTACAGCGAATATTCCGCGAACCCAATTCTAAAGCAATAGACTTGGTAAAGCCAATAATTCCTGCTTTGGAAGCCGCGTAATTAGACTGACCTGCATTTCCTTTAATACCAACTACCGAACTCATATTGATGATAGAACCACTGCGTGCTTTGAGCATGGTGCGCTGCACAGCTTTAGTTAGGTTGAAAATAGATTTTAAGTTAATGGTCATTACCTGATCGAAATCCTCTTCCGACATGCGCATTAACAAAGTATCTTTAGTAATACCAGCATTATTAATTAAAATATCAATAGTGCCAAAATCCTTCAAAACATCATCGACTAACTGTGAGGCTGCCTCAAATTGAGAAGCATCAGAGCGATAACCTTTCACTTTTACATCGGCTGTACTTAATTCGTTTTCCACTGCTTCTGCCTGTTCTACAGAAGAAAGATAGGTGAAGGCAACATTACAGCCATTTTTCACAAAAACCTCGGCGATACCTTTTCCAATTCCCTTGGAAGCGCCAGTGATTAAGGCCGTTTTTCCTTTTAATAAACTCATAATTTGGATCTTTACTATGATTTGTTTTGTTGTTTCTCAGGCATCCACTGAAAATCTGCATGCAGCGGAAAGTGTTCGAATTTAGCAATTAATTCGGCGGGCGGCGTGGTAAGTTTGCGTTCGCGAAGGTTAATCCACGCTCCCAAAACTTCTACGGTAGCACAAAGTGTTTCTCCACGCCAAATTTCATGGATAAAAGCAAAACGTGAATAGTCTTTCCGCAAGCCTATTACTGCGGCTACCATTTGTAGATTGTCGCTAAAATGCAGCTCTCTTTTAAAAGTTGCTTTCTCTTCAAACAAAATTGGGCCAATGCCTATTTTAGTCATCTCCTCTACTTTAATATCGTTGGCGACAAAAAGTTCGGTACGAAGCTGGGCCGCAAAGTCGTAATAAACGGAGTGTCTAACGTGACCATTGGGGTCTAGATCACTCCAGCGAATATGTAAGGGACGTTTAAATTCTTTCAATACTTTCTTTTGCTGCAAAGCTAAACTTTGCAAATAATTATTAGCTCAGTTCCCTAATAAAATAGAGCCGCGGCCTTTAGAAACGGTAGTTAAAGCCAAACACCGCATTTATACTTTGAGCGCGGAAACCTAAGTAAATATCGTACTGACTATTAAATAGGTTTTGCAGATTTATAAAGGCCGAAATGCGTGAATTATAAATATACTCCAAGTTTAAATGTGCATCAACATAGCCTGCTAATCTTGAAGGTATTTCGATATTTAAAGCCTGATCAAAAGTTTCACGCGGACCAACCGCGTCCAAGCCAAATCCTAATCTAATTTTTTGACGGTATAGATAACTTACATCTGCATTAGCAATAAAATTAGGCAAGTGAAAAGGGATCTCACTTTGCTCAGTAAAACTGCGCGCTTCTGCACCTAGAGAGGCAAAAAGTTTATCATTCCAATTACCTTCCAAAGAACCTTTCACGTATAAAGTGGCCACATCTGCGAAAATTACTTCCATGCCATAAGGAAAAGGATCGCTATAAAAGAGAGGATTTCTGTAAAACAATTGGCGATTACGCCCATTGCGGATACCTGTTTCAGCATTGAAGGAAAGTGAGCTACTTAAGATACCATCTAAAGCTAAGAAAATATTTAAATCGCGCGAAGGTGTGCTGCTTTGGCCGGGTAAAACGAAGGGATTAGCAGCGGTAGTTTGGGCATAAGTATTCCGAGTAAGAGATCCTTTTACTCCCGATTTCAAAGACAGTATTTCGGGAACAATCTTATATCGGAATGTGATCTCTGGAAAGAAATACAGATTGGTTTTAGATTCCGTTTGGCGCGAATCATTGGCATTCACTAAGAACAAATTTAGTCCAAAATCAAAGCTATAGTCTTCCTTTTCTACACTTATATAAGGTTTGGCCTGCAATTGAAAAAAAGACTGATCGAAAAAGTTTGAGCTATCCTGGCCGCTCGGAATACTATCAAAAGTATTTTGGAACCATGAACCATTGAACTCCAAATTTAAATTTTGCTCATTGGCCGGTATATCCCACAGCGAACGAAAAGTGATATCATTTTCATTTGAGCGGTAATTATCATTAAAGTTCTGATAAGCCAAGCCAAACTCATTCATGGGACCTAAATTCTTCTTCTTCGATTCCTTAATGTTGGTTTCAACTCGATAACGACGATACCAATTATACGGACCGTTGTTTAAGGTGCTATCTGGCGAGATAAAGTCCAATTCGGGCTGACCGTAATAGCTGAATTTATCCAAATCCATATTGGCAGCTATATGCCAAGTGAAATCTTTGTAATAACGATTAAAAAAACCACCCACATGATTTCTCGACATAGGGTTTTCATCATAACGAATATCGGCTACGCCACTTTGTGTAGAAAAGTGCTTAGCCGCAAATCCGTAGCTATATTGAGAAGATCGCCCGCTATTGTAATAAGCATCAACCACGGCAGTATTATACAGTCCGTAGCCCAATTTTACAAAACCTTTATACAATTCTGGTACCTCGGTTTTCACCACGCGAGCAGGTTTTAAAACTTCGGGCTGAATGCGCACTGGTAGGGCAAAGCTTTTTAAAGTATAGCTAACTGGTAACTTCTCAGTGGTACTATCACTGTAGCTAGGGTTTTCCAATATTTTTCGCGCATCTTTAATCTGTGCGCGGTATTTATCCGTAACCGAAACAACTACCTGACCTAATGGATCCTTTTCTTGAGCGGAAAGACCGCCCAAAACTAAGGCTAATGCTAGCGTTAATTTAACTTTCATGCGCTTATCGTTTTATTAATTCAGGTTCTTCTAAAGGCTCTTGTTCTTCAGGGATATCAATTATTTGCAAACCACTTTCAGAATCTAGACTAATGGGGGATGCCTGTGCTTCCAGAAGTTTTTCCTTTTCTTTCAGGGCGCGGGCTTCTGCGAGGTTAATTTCTTCCTTTAAATCGGCTGCAGCACTGCTTAAATCTTCCGAAAACTTGCTATCGATAATAAAATCGATTACATACTGGGCTTGGAAAATATCATCGAGCTTCCAGAAGTTGCGCGCCATAACCAATAGCGAACGCATTTTCCATTCCTTATAAGATGGCAAGGCTTCAATCATCCTGTTTATATGAGCATTGCTACTATCGTACTGCGCCTTTCTTTGTAATAGAAGTGCTTCAAAATAATAGGCTTCTGCTTTTTTGTTACCACTACTCTTCTCTCTAATGATGCCATAATACGCAGCGGCTTTATTCCACTTTTCGGTGGCGTAGAAGGATCTTGCCAGATTTAATTGAGCCTCTTCTCGCAATTCCTTGTCAATACTCTGCTTTTGCTCAATTTGCTCCGCGTATGTTATTAGTGCTAGTCTGTCTCCTAACTTTTCGGCGCAGCGCATTAGTCCCGCTAAGGCCAAATTGATTTGTCCTTCATTTGTTTCTAGGGCCAACCATTCATCGAAACGATTGCGCGCTAAGGCATAATTACTATCGAGATAAGCTTTTTCGGCGGTGAAACGCAAAGCAGGCTTGCGGTAAGAATTGGCAGGTAATTGCACCAACTCTTCATAATATTCTGCAGCCCGTGAGAAAAGTTCTAATTTTTCCGCACACTGCGCTGCATAGTAATTAGCAGAAACTTTAAATAAGCCCAATGGAAAACGGCTGATATAAGCATCCATCGCTTTTAAGGTTTGCATACAATCGCCAGCTGCATATACATCGAAGGCTGCATCATAAGCGGTGGAATCTAAGGTAGATTCTTTGAAATCGACAAAGGATATGGTAGCGACCCAATCTAAGTATTCATTGATGCGTTTTGCTCGCTTGTAAACAATCTCCGCTAAGCGAATGGCTTCAATAGATTCGGGCGTTCCAGGATAGTCATTTACCACATCTTTAAAAGCTGCAATAGCCTTATCATATTCGTCCATATTACTGTAAACCAATCCCGTTTTCAGCTCTACTTCGCTAATCTTGTCGCTTTCAGGGTACTTTGCTTTAAAGTCGCTTAAGGCTTGTAAGGTCTCTTGATATTTATCTTGAAGCAAATAGGTCTTGGCAATTTCCAGCTGCGACTTTTCACTGTAAGCACTATTGGGGTAGGTATAAATAAGCTTATTTAACTCCTTAATTTGCTCTTCGTACTTCAGTAAAAGACCGAAACACTCACTGCGTTGATAATGGGCATAATCGGCTTCCACGCTATTATTAGCAATGGCTTTACCATAATAATCCGCCGCATCTAAATATTTCGCCAGTAGAAGATAACTATCGCCAATGCGCAAAAGAGCATCGGGATAACGGATATCATCGACTGGACTAAATTTCACATATTTCTTAAAGTCTAAAATAGCTGCCTCAAATTCAAAAAGCTTAAAATTGCTGTAAGCGCTATTATAGTAGGAACGGTTATGCACTTTTTGAATAGACGCGCCAAAACCCATGCGGAACTCTAGAAATTTCTCTTTGGCTTCGGCGAATTTTAAAAGACGGTAATAGCACTCCCCCATCCAGTAGTTACCTAAATTAGCCAAGGCCTGATCTTCGGGGTACTTTTGCATTTCTGCATATTTAGCCAGAGCGCCTTCAAATTGCAGGGCGTTAAACATCTCAGTAGCGCGGTAAAAGGCTACTTTTTGATAAGCCGCGCGCATGTTGGGCGAATTTATACCCGCCTCCTTTATCGCTTTCATAGCTTTATCGTAATCTTTTGTTGTGATATAGATATTGGCGAGATATTCCTGAATTTTTGAACGCTTATCCGTATTAGGATACTCATTTAAAAAGGCATTAAAGGTGCTAATCGCATCGGTAAATGGACTGGCTAATTCGTAAGAGAGGATGGCGTAGTTATAAGCTGCCATTTCGGTAATCTCCGGATTGGCCTTAATCTCCGATGCGGCTCTAAATGCAATAAGGGCTTGGTTTTTATTTGCTACTTTCAAATAGCAGTCGGCCAAGTGGAAATAAGAATTTTGACGTAATTTATCTGGCCCAGCCGAAATCTTATTAAACTCGGTAATTGCTTCTGCAAAACGCTTTTCCTGATATAAAGAAAAACCAAACTGATAATGGTCGTCTAAGCGCAAACTACCTCCCTTATCCTTGAAAATAACCAAATAAGTAATGGCATTTTGGTAATCCTTCTTACTGTAAAAGGCATCCGCTAAAAGTTTAGCTATTTCAGGTGCCCGCGAGGCTGTAGCGTTTTCAATCAGCTCCTCGCCTACCTCTACCAGCTTATCGTAGTTCTCCAATTGATAATAAATATGCGCTAAATAATAGGGTACTAAAGGACCAAAATTGGGATCTTCCTGCAATGGTAAAAAGTTACGCAAGGCTTCCGCGTAATTACTGTCTACATACAAAAGGTGTGCGTAATAATATCGGCCTGAATTAGAAAAAGCTGATTCCTCGTCTTTAATTTTGAAAAACAAATCTTTGGCCTGATCAAATTCTTCCGCAATCATTAAAGAGTAAGCATATTTAAAGCGATACTCAGCGGCCTGCTCCTTATTTAAATTGTAAGCATCTACTTTTTCGTAATAATCAATAGCTTGGGTGTAACGACGCAAACTGAACAAGTTGTGGCTGTAACTAAGATAAAGTTTATTGCGCAGAGGATTAGTCTCGTGCAAGCGCGCAAACTCCTCAATTCGCTCATCTATATCGCCATGATAAAGCTTTATGGCGCACATCGCGGCAAAATATCGGGCCTGCACAATTTTCTCCTTATTTAAAGAGCCCTCGCGAATCAAAGCGTCCCAAATTTCTTGGGCATTACCAAATTGCTCCTTCTCATAAAGCTGAAATGCTTCATCATAAGAGGCTTCATTTGGCTTCTGAGTAGAATGTATCTGGGCGTACACTGCACTCATTTGGGTGAATACCAAGATACCACAAAGAAATAAAGTCCTGATATTTAGCATGCTACGTTATTATTTTTATCATTTTAAAAGTAGCAGTATTTATAGGCTTCTATTTAAATTACTTGAGAAGTTTTAAACGTTTGATGTTAATTATTATTGAGCTTTATTAGCGCTGGCTAATGCGCTAAAATTAAATTTGTAAGATATTTGAAATTATGAGCACCGAAGCGATACTTAGACTAAACCAAGCCTGCATCAAACAAGGAGATACTGTGATTTTAGACGAGGTTGAGCTTTTAATCAAGAAAGGTGATTTCAAATATCTTATCGGTTCTACCGGAAGTGGTAAATCTAGTTTACTGAAAACCCTATATGGCGATTTGCCCCTTAGCAGCGGTAGTGGCCATGTTTGTGGAATCAACCTAGTTAATCTCAAAGAAAAGCAAATTCCCGAATTGCGACGTAAACTAGGTATCGTATTTCAAGATTTTCAACTTCTTACCGATCGATCGGTATTTGATAACCTCAAATTTGTTTTACAGGCAACGGGATGGAAATCAAAGACCGATATAAAAAGAAAAATTGAAGAGGTTTTAACCAAAGTGAATATGGAAAGTTTGAGCGCCAAAATGCCATTTCAACTTTCGGGAGGCGAACAGCAAAGAGTTTCCATTGCACGGGCTTTATTAAATGATCCTGAGCTGATTTTAGCCGATGAACCTACGGGGAATTTAGACCCCTCTACCAGTGAAGAAATTATGATTTTATTGGAAGAAATCTCCAATAGTGGTCGCGCTTTATTAATGGCAACACACGACTATTCTTTAATATTAAAATTCCCGCACGAAACGCTAAAATGTAGTCAAGGCAAGGTTTTCAGTACTGTACAAAACACCTTGTAAACTGTGGATTTTAGTATCTGCCTTCCCCTCTATCAGAGAAAACCTTACCCAACGGTGCAAAGCCTAGTAAAGCAAGCGGAAGATCTCGGGATAGATTACGAAATTCTTATTATTGATGATGCCTCTAGCCCAGAGATATCAGAAGCTAATCGGCAGTTATTCAACAAATTATCCAAGGTTCGCTACCTAGTTTTGGCGCATAATATTGGTCGGGCCAAGATGCGTAATCTACTTGCTTCAGAAGCTAAAGGTCAATATTTTCTTAGCTTAGATGCAGATGTGCATATTTGCAAAAACGATTTCTTACAATCATTTTGGAGCCAACGACAAAGCGGCGCCGTAATAATTGGCGGCAGGAAATTAGCTCCCTTGCAAGCAAATTGTGAATTGCGCTGGCATTATGCAAAGCAACGCGAAAGCCACAGCGTTGAAAATCGTCGCGAAAAGCCCTATTCCTCTTTTATGACCGGCGCATTTTTTTGCGCACGCTCCCTATTCCAGAAGCTAAATTTCGATGAAGACATTAAAGGATACGGCCACGAAGACACCCTTTTCGGTTTTGGTTTGCGAGCTTTGGGAATTCCCCTCATTCATATCGATAATCCCATTTTAATTGAGGCGGACGATAGCAACAGCGACTTTTTGGAAAAAAGTAAAGCAGCGATGAGAAATCTGAAAATCGTTTACACAAAACAGCCTGATTTAGCCAAGGACATCAAAATATTAGACTTGGCTTTAAAAATTGAAAACGCTGGCTTTAGCGCAATTTTCACCTTGCTTTATCGCCCGTTTAGGATGACGATTTTAAAAAATTTGCTAAGCTCGAAACCCAATCTGCGCTTTTTCGATTTATACCGCTTAAACTACTTATTGAGAATGAAGCTCACTCAATAAGTCTTCTAAAATTTCCGACTCTTTTTCGTAATTATTTTCAGCTGCCGCTTGCGCTAGATTGGCTTGAAATACTTCTTTACCGTTAGTTGATAATTCTAAAACTGCCTGTGCTATTTCTTGCGCATCTACGGAAGTGATTTTACCAATATTGTACCGTAAAACCAAAGCACTAGGCTCTTTTAAATTACTCACTAATAATGGAATACCGCATTTCATATAATCAAAAACTTTATTAGGTAAACTAAAGCGGTAATTGATGTTGGTATCCTTGTCAAGGCTTATTCCTAAGTCGGCGTTAAGTGTATATTGCAACATTTGCACATAAGGCTGTGAAGGGATAAAGTGCACGCGATTTAGTAACGAATCTTCCTTTGCTTTTTGCTTCAAATATTCTAAAACATCGCCCTTTCCCACCAATACAAAGTGATAGTTTGACGGTAGCAATTTTAAAGCCATTAGCATCTCCTCCATTCCCCGATCGACATTAATTCCAGAGCCCTGATTTATTATTAAATAGGCATCTTGCGGAAGCTTAAGATCACTGCGTGAAAGTGTAATTTCGGGTAAAACTTTGGAAGCCACATTGCGAATTACCAAGGGACGAATGCCATAGTCGCTCTCGTACAAATCGGCGATGCTTTCGTTTACAGTGATGACATGCTTCAGTTTGGGAAAAATGGACGCTTCTATTTTAGTCCACACTTGCTTTACTAATTTTCGATTTTGAATTTCAGGAACGCCAGTAAAATACTCGTGACTATCGTAAATTAAGGGCTTACCGAAGAGTTTCGCTACCAAGTAATTGGGCAGAAGCGTATCTAAGTCATTACTAAAATACAGATCGGCCTTATTAAAAAGGAGATAAAAAAAGAGTCGGAGATTTAAGTTCCCGTAAAAAAGAAAACCTTTCTGAAACCAGAGTTTAAAACGCTTTGTTTGGTAGCCATCGGGCTTAAAATCCAAACTAGTAGGCAGTTTCCTGCCAATAAAATGGACTTGATAGCCTTTTTTCAAAAGCACCGAAATATGTCGCTGCACCCTTTGATCGGTTGCTAAGTCGTTGCTTACGCTGATGATTACCTTTTTCACATCAGCAAAAATGAGAATTAAATTACGCTAATACTCTATTGACTCTTAAAAAGGCGCCAAAGGGATTCCAATTTGAGGCGCTTCTTTGTTTCTTTGCTAAAATTTTTGAGCCTTGTCTATTCCTAATTTAGATATACAGCAATACGATTATGCCTTGCCGGATGAAAAGATTGCTCTTTATCCTGCCGAACGTGGCCAATCCAAACTTTTAGTTTTTGAAAATCAAGAAATTAAGGAAGATAAATATCTAAATATTGATGATTATCTAAGTCCTAATTCGCTTTTGGTTTTTAATGAAACCAAAGTAGTACAGGCACGCTTACTTTTTCCGAAAAACGAAAGTACCATTATTGAGATATTCTGTTTAGAACCTGCTCATAATAAGGCTATTGAACAGGCTTTAGCCCAAAAAGGAAGTCTAGAATATACCTGTTTAATTGGTGGCGCGCGCAAATGGAAAAGCGGTCTGTTAAGCATAGAATTAGATGGCTTAATTTTACAGGCCGAAAAAATCAGTCGCGCCGAGGATAGTTTTTTGGTGCGCTTCAGCTGGAAAGCAGATATGAGCTTTGCGGAAATTTTAGATTTGGCGGGAAAAACACCGCTACCTCCCTATATTAAACGAAAAGCCGAAGAAAAAGATAAAAAAACCTACCAAACGGTTTATGCTAATCGCGCTGGTTCGGTAGCTGCTCCCACTGCGGGATTACACTTTAATGAAGCCATTTTTAAAAAATTGGAGAATAAAGGAATTGCCCGAGATTTCTTAACGCTACATGTGGGAGCCGGAACTTTCAAACCGGTTAGTACTTCGGTTACCGAACACGAGATGCATGCGGAAGAAGTATTAATAGAAGCAAGCTTTATCAAAGGCATCTTGGGAAACCTTAAAAACGGCCGAGCGGTAATTTCGGTAGGAACAACCTCTTTACGCGCCCTAGAAAGTATGTATTGGTTAGGCTGTTTAGCGCAGGCAAAGCAATTAAAGGATGTCCATGAAATTTGTATTCCGCAATGGATTGCATTTAAGGGTGAAACCCCTCGCTTAGAGGCTATTGCTGCATTTGAAGCCTGTTTAGAGCTTCTTAATTCCAATGCTTTAGATTGGCTGTCGATAAAAACCCAAATCATTATTGCCCCCGGTTATCAGCACGGAATTATTCGTGGATTGATTACCAATTTTCATCAACCCAAAAGTACCTTAATGCTTCTTATCGCTTCTATTGTGGGCGACGATTGGCAAAAGATATACTCCTACGCCTTATCAAATAATTTCCGTTTTCTAAGTTATGGCGACGGCTGTTTACTAAAACTATGAGCACACTAAAATACTTTTTCGTTCGCCTTTATTTTTTGTTAATTTCCTTGGGTAGTTATGGGCAAAGCATAAATCTCCAAGAAATTGGCTTAATGCCCAATGAGTTACCCGAGTGCAGTGGCATGGCGGTAATTGGTGAAAATGCTATTGCTTCGATAAACGACAGCGGAAACGATCCGGAAATTTTCATCTTAGACACTTTAGGAAACATCATTCATCAAACGGTTTTCCTTGGTTTCAGCAATAACGATTGGGAAAGTATTGCTTACGCAGATGGCTTATTATATATCGGCGATTTTGGCAATAATGCCAATAAAAGAACCAATCTCAAAATTTACATTGTGGATGTTTCTCGCTTACTAAGCGAAGGTTTATGGGCTTTTAAAGGAGAAATCAATTTTAGCTTTCCCGACCAAAAAGCCTTCCCTCCTGCCGAAACGGCTAAATACTTCGATTTAGAAGCGATGGTGGTGCATAAAGATTCACTTTACCTTTTTACTAAAAATCGTACAAAACCTTTCGATGGCTTAAGTAATTGCTACAGTTTAAGTAGAAAGGCTGGAACCTACAAAGCCTATAAAAAAGGGCAAATTTTTACAGGACAAGGCAAAATGCCTGCCTATTGGGTAAGTGGCGCCTGCCTTTCGGGAGATAAGAATCCTGACTTGTATCTTTTAGGATACGACAAGATTTGGCGAGTTCGCGATTATTTTAATCAAAGCGAAAGTCTCCTTAAAGCGGAAGAATTTTACATGGGAAGCTTTGGTCAACGTGAAGCGATTTGTATTCTTAATAATAAGTTTTATATCGGCGAGGAAAAAGTGGCATCTCGTGATGCTAAGATTTACAAAGCTGATATTCCTGAAAGTCCAAAAGGCGAAGCAGCACTTATTGGCGAATCATTAAGCTTAGAGAACAAACAATTCGGTTCACGCATAGAATTAATAGTGCCAGATCCGAATTTACAAGGACAACTCTATTTTGAAATTTACAGTCAAGGAGGAGAGCTTATCTTAAAAGGAAAGTCAAAAGATTGCCTAATTGGAGGTGACAAAATGTTTATTGACACCAAAAGTTTAGGCTTAGGATCTTATATTTTAAACACCGTTTTAGCGGGTAAACCCCGCGCCTTTCTTATTAAAAAGACAAGTAACTAATCAAGTGTAAAACTGAAATTAAGACTGGTTCCTCCCCATTGGTTGGAGACCACACCAAGCCTCATTGGAATTGGACTACTTCTTTCTAGCTGCCAAGTACCAATTTTAGTCCCAATCCAAGTTCCTAGCAGCGCGCCAGCCACAACATCACTTGGCCAATGTTTAAAATCGTAAACCCTTTGATAAGCAGTAAGGCCTGCTACGATGTATAAAGGAACCGCGACACGCCAGTCATTCTTATAGTAAGTTGAGACTGAGGCCGCAAATGCAAAAGCGGTGGCACTATGCCCTGATGGAAAAGAAAGATTTTCGCCTGAGAAGGAAGCGCCCCTAAATTGATACGGATCAAAAAATAATTGTTCTTCTGGGCGCACACGATGCACCAACAATTTTATGGTAATGGCTGCAAGCCCGGCGGTTAGCATACTTTGCAAAGCAGCAGAAGAAGCGCCTTTTATTTGCACATTTTTTAGGTAACCTGCCGTATAATAGCTGCCTAATGCGAGAATTCCCATTTTTAACGGATTCCCGAAGGGTTCACTAATTTGAGAGAAAGTGGAAAGCTGCTCGGGGTTTCCTTGGGCTACCTGCGGTTGAATTTGCTCATCCCAAGCCATTGTAGCAGAAACAAGAGCTATGGCCCCAAGACCAAGTAAAGCTGGCTTCTTTAATTCCTTGGGTTTTTTGAACCATCTACCGGAATTAGACCATGAATCACTTATTAAGTCTTCACTTAAACTTATGAAGTTTTGCCCGTAAACTGGTTGATAAGTGCCCGAAAGAAGATAACTCAGGATTAAGAATAAAAGGCATTTTTGCATAAACTAAATCTTGATAATGCCCGCGCAAGGTAATTACATTAAGAGAAATAATCTCCTGCAAATTTCAGCCTCAGAGCTTGATGCCTTTCATGAATTTATAGAAAGTGAGTATCAGTTTAAACTGAAGTGGTATAATAGCGCATCTTCCGAAAGGCGACTACGAAAAACAATTAAAAACTTGCAGCTAAATTCTTTAACCGATTTACAGGCAAGTTTACAAAAGGGAAGTATTTCTTTTCAACGGTTTTTAAGCGAGTTTACCGTTAACGTTACTCAGGTATTTAGAGAACCTGGGAGTCTTAAGGCCTTAAAAACTAATGTATTGCCATTTTACCGAAAAGCGAAGGAACTTGATATTTTATTGATAGGTTCTAGTTATGGCGCTGAATTAGCAACACTTTGTATTATCCTGAAAGAGAATGGGTTATTGGAGCGAAGTAAAATTGTTGCCAGCGATATCTGTGAGAGCGTTTTAAAGGAAGCACAAAGACCCGTACTACAAAAAACAGATTTCAGCGAAGGACAGCAGAACTACTTGCTTGCCGGCGGTTATAGAGAATTAGATTATTACTTTTTGGGCGCAGGATCGCAAGCTTATCTCGACGAAAGTCTTTTAGAGAAGGTCGAATTTAAAACCTTTGATGTCTGTCATACGCAACTAGAAGAAAGATTTGATTTGGTAATTTGCAAGAATGTATTGATCTACTTTCAGTACGATGAGCAGCACCATTTAATTAACAACCTAAGCCGACATATGAAGGATAATGCTTTTTTGGCTCTTGGCGAGAAGGAGTCAATTTTAAGATTACAGAAATTAAATGATACTTTCTCTTTAGTAACGAGGGAATATAATATTTACCGGAAAAATTAAACTATGAAAAAGCATTATCTTTTGTTAGCCTTAGCCCTTTTCTGCACGCAGCTAAAGGGACAAGATAGCTATCGCTTCGCCTTTTATAATGTCGAAAATCTTTTTCATCCTAGCGACGACAGTCTGGTAAATGATGAGGAATTTACTCCTGAAGGAACAAAAAGCTGGTCTTTCTATCGTTACCATCAAAAATTAAACAAAATTGCTAAGGTTTGCTTGGCGATGAGCGGCGACAAAGTGCCTGCCTTGATGGGTATGGCCGAATTAGAAAGTGAATTAGTTTTAGAGGATTTGATAAAAACTGAAGTTTTTGCAAAGTATCAGTATCAATTTGTTCATTATAATTCCCCCGACCGACGTGGAATAGATGTTGGCTTAATTTACGATAAGGAGCAGTTAAAACTAATTTACTCTCAAGCCTTTCCCTTATACATTGCTTCCGATAGTGCGTTTCGCAGTCGCGATGTATTGTTTAGCCAATTTGTAAGTCTGGGTGGTGATAGTATTGATGTTTTTACTTGTCACTGGCCCAGTCGCTATGGTGGTCAAGAAGCCTCGGAATACAAGCGATTAGCCGCGGCCGAATTAGTGCGCAGCAAAGTGGACTCCTTGCAAGCTCAAGGAAGGAAGAACATTTTAATTATGGGCGACTTAAATGATGAGCCCACGAACAAAAGTGTGCGAGAAATATTAAAAGCAGGCGAGGAAATAGGAGAAAATTCGAAATTGAAAAATTTAATGCTTTCGCTAGATGCGGCCGAGGGATCGCATCGCTATAAAGGTCAATGGGCCTATCTCGATCAACTAATTATTAGCAAGGCATTGATTGATAAGGTAGGTGAATTTGGCTGTTTTAAAGCGCCTTTTTTATTGGAAGAAGATAATCGCTATCCGGGCATGCAGCCCTACAGAACTTACCTTGGTATGCGTTATAATGATGGGTTTAGCGATCATTTACCGATTTACATCGATTTAAAACTAAATTAAAACTGGCAAAGCCAACCTTTTAGCCTAATTCATCGCTATAGCTAAGAAGGGTATTTTTAATCCTTTTTTAAATAAGAATTAAAGAGGAGGATGAAACTCCCTATTTAATAATTACTTTTGACGTGAAATTTTTATCCATGAAGAAAATCTTAGTATTATTAGCTGCCTCAATGTTTTTCGCAGCATGTGAGGAAGAGGCTCCTGCACCCGTTTTAGGTTACCCAACGGATGGCCTTGCTTTACCCGAAACTAAAAATGCATTGCTTATAGCATCGTATGCACCCGCTACTGGTTTTACTTACGATATTTTGCGCGCTACCATACAAGATCTTTATCCTAAACAAGTAAATTATATGTCTTTGGTTGGTAGCCAAAGTAGTCCCTTATACAATGGTTTAACCGACAGTATCAGTTTAAACCAACCCTTAGACCCTGCCCCTAGCCTTTATTTAAATGAGGCCGCTTTGGATATAGCAAACGCTGTTGTAAGCATAGAAAAAGAGTTAAATCGCAGACCTATTGCCACTGTAAATCACGTGGTAAGCAGCAATGATACGGCTTGGGTAATTGATAGTAAAGTAAAGTTTTGGAGAGATACTGCAGGTGGTAGTTTTTATATCGAAACTTACTTGGCGAGCTCTATGGTTGCTGCCAACTATCAAAGTTTGGGTGCCAACTTACAAACAACCGCTGTTTCAGGCTACATACGCAATGTGGATTCCCTTAGTGTTTGGGATGCGGATATTTTGAATGCGGATAGCAGTGCCGTTCTTTTTAAGAAAGATGAGCCATTTATACATCCAATGATTGTAAGCGGAAGCGCTAATCCCGCCTTTGCTTGGGGGGTTAATATAGGAGAGTATACTCCTTTTGGTGCCGCTTATAGCATTAACGACGTAATTGGAACCAAATCTACTCCTATCAAACATTACATTCTTAAACCAGATAGTGACCTTGAGGGAGCTTATGCCCCTGGATTTAGCTTTACTCCCACTTTTATAACCGTAATTTGGTCATTGGATAAGGAAACCGCTAAGTTTGAGTATATCAACTCGGTTAGTACTACTTTGTAAGAACAAAAGATTTATAAAGATTAAAGGCTGTTCGAAAGAACGGCCTTTTTTTTTGATGATTAGGTTATATCATTTGACTAAGAACCAAATAATATGCTGGGCAGAGAGACGGTCATCTTCTATGTATGCTATTGTTAAATACTTTCAGTTAATGTCAATTTATAAGCTCTGGCAGAAAAGCCCTACGAAAGAGTTAGCCTCTCAAATATCAATTTCTCCATAAAGTTCAGACTGTTTTGTCATAACTTTAGAAGTAAAAAATTGAAAAAACTCTATCCGATCTGGTTCTAAGGTACCTAATACACCAATTTCGAAACCCTCGCTATCCTAAACATGCTTTCGAATACAAACATTGTGAACTTGATCAATCTTCGCGGACAGGTCTTTCTTTTTCTTTTCCTGTTTAATAAAAATCATTTTTAAGACGAAAATTAAAAAGCTAGATAAAGTTCTTCATAGATTTCTTTCCCCTACCGATACCGAAGAATACTAATCGGTCCGGTACTCTCAACAACTTCCCCGCATTTTACCACATAATAATAGGTGCCATCGGCTAAGGGCTTGCCATCATCATCTACTCCTTCCCAATCGTTTTTATACGAATTAGTCGAATAAACTGGAGAGCCCCAGCGGTTGAATACTTCTAAATTGCAATTGCCGTTGAGTCGCAAAGGACTTAAATCGAAAAAGTCATTTAAGCCATCTCCATTAGGGGTAATTATATTATAAACGGCCACATTCCTGTCCGATAGCACAAAAACCTGCATGGAGTCTGTACCCTGGCAGCCGTAAATATCAGTAACTCGTACATAAAAGGTAACGGTATCGTCTTCATCGCGAATTTCAGCGCGAGGGTAGCGGGCAAAGGGATTGTCGAATTTAACGGGTACGCTGGCGTACCAATAATACGAAGCCGCATAGGTAGATTGCAACGGTGCAAATTCTCCCCTAGCAATGGTTGTATCTGGTCCCGCATCTACATAAGTGCTGTCTTCGGTAATTTCTATAGTATCGGTAACAGTAACCGAACAGCTATCCCAAAATACGGTTAAGCTTACGGGTTTAATACCTGGAGTGGCCCAACTTAAACCGAAGACGCTAAAAGCATCGAATCTTGGTAAGAGGGCATCACCACCAAAATCCCAGCGATACCGTGCATTAGGCGGTAAGTTTCCAAAAGCTTCAAACTGTAAATTCTGCACTTCAAAACAAGGTACACCGTCCCAAATTATTTCGGGTGCTACACCCGGTTTCACCACAAAAGGAGCTACCGTTGTATCACTACACTGCTGGCCCGGGTTGGCAATTAAGGTAACCATATAAGTGCCGGGAGCGGGATAAGTATATTGAGGTGTATTCGCGCTGCTAGTATCGGCATTCGTGCTTAAATCGCCAAAATTCCACAGTACGCTATTGGCATTTTGCGTTTCATTCTCAAACTGAACTGTTAAACCATCGCAAAGAATTTGTGGCTCTTCTAAAGGCGTTTTCATATCACTAATCACATTTTGAATACAATTGCTTACTGCAAATTGATAATCGAGACGCACCGTGCTTAAGCGCTGCCCATTGCGCCATTCGCTAATGCAGATGCCCGCCACATAAATTCCTAGTTGAGCTGGTGTACCTGATAAGCGCCCTGTTACTGGATTTACCGTAAAGGGCTGCGCCGATGGAATAGGATTTAAAAAGGTATAAGGAGCAGCAAAAGCCACACTGGTAAAAGGTGGTGGACAGGGAGGGTTGGGAATTACTGAATTACAGCCACCGCCACCTTGGCCGCCACCGCTAAAGATCTGGCACAATTCAAAACTCAAAGAATCACCATCACTCTCCGTTACTTGAATATCAATATTAGCCGGACGATTTAAGCAAATAACATTATCGAGCGGCTGCGTAATTTGCGGCGAACTATTGCAGGTGGTATCCATACTTGGAATTGTAATCGAATAGGTATTACCGATGGACCCTGGATTAACCACATTACCAATAATCGCATTGCGGCAACAGCGCTGATGCACCAAAGTATAGCCCCCAAAAATGGGTGCTAATGTTACGGTATCAATATAGTCGGTATACTCAACGCATAAGTTAGGAGGAACGGTAACACAAGGGTCGCTGGTTAAATTATTATTAAGCGAAAGAACCGGCCCCTGTTGAATATTTAATTGTGTAATTAAGCTACCATTGATATCGTAAATAGCCACGGCTGCCGAATTATCAAAGGCCGCACCACCGCCCGCACAGTCGCGGTAAATACGCAATGAAATGGTATAAAGGTTATTGCCTTCGCAGTTATAGCTTATTTCGCCCCCTATCAAGTGGGCAGCTTTAGCAGAAAAAGAAGCAAGAATTGACAACAGTAAAAGCAATCCAAAAGTCAGTGTTCCAATGTAAGGGTTCTTCAATGCAGAGAATTTTTAGGGATGCCCAAGATAAAAAATAAAGAATAGCTATTTTAAATGATGTGATTAGTAAAGTAGGATTGTAATTTTGGGACATGATACAGAGCGTTGCTATTATCGGAGCGGGAAATGTGGGCCTTTATTTATTCGCTGCCTTTAAGAATCGGGGCATCAACTGTCGCCTATTTTCCCGCAGAGCTTCCACTGAAGTAGAGGCCCTCAGCAATTTTACCGGTGATTTCGATCTTTGTCTTATTTGCATCCCCGACGATAATATTGCCGATTTAAGCGCTCAATTACCCATCTGCAAAGGCATTATAGCGCATAGCTCTGGCACGGTTTCCCTAGATGCGATCGCTGAAAAACATCCCCTTCGAGCGATATTTTATCCGCCTATGAGCCTCCGCCCCGATGCTCAAACGCCCATCGAAAAAATAACTTTCTGCCTCGAAGCAAAAGATCCGCAGAGCTTAGAACAATTGGAAGAATTTTGTAGCCAACATCAAATACCTTCGGCTCGTCTTAATTCGGAAGATCGAGCTAGTTTGCATCTTGCGGCAGTAATCAGTCATAATTTTAGTAATTACCTCTATCACCTCTCGCATGGTATATTAAAAGATAAAAACTTGAGTTTAGAATTACTGAAACCTTTGCTTCAAGAACAGGTTAGGCAAATTGATACACAAGATCCAGCGGAAAGACAAACTGGTCCAGCGCAAAGAAAAGATTTTGCCACCCTGCAAAAACATATAAGTTTGCTACCCGATGAAAATTCAAAAACAATCTACAAACTAATTAGCAACGCTATCCTCGGTGATAATGAAGAAAAATTATAAAGAAATCCTCCATCAAATAAAAGCCTTTGTCTTTGATATGGACGGAGTGTTGACCAACGGACAGTTTCAGATTTCAAAAGATGGACATCCCATACGCAATCTCAATAGTAAAGACGGATATGCCCTGCAGTTGGCCATTAAAAAAGGTTATATCGTAGCTATTATTTCTGGCGGACATTGTGAAGGTGTTAAAAGCATCTTACAAGGCTTGGGATTAACCGATATCTACATGCGGGCTTCTTATAAATTAGACGCTTGGCAAGATTTATTAGCGGTTTACGAGCATCAAAATTTAAAGGAAGAAAACATGCTTTATATGGGCGATGACATTCCCGATTATCCGCTAATTGAAAGAGCCGGACTGGGTTGTGCGCCGAATAATGCCGTTCCTGAAATTCGAACTGTAGCCGATTACGTATCTCCCTTTAAGGGCGGCGAAACTTGCGTTAGAGATGTCATTGAACAGACTTTAAAGGTGCAAAACAACTGGATGCTTGAAGAAGATTTTTCATGGTAGCTTTTTTTAAACTCATCCGCTGGCCCAATTTGCTAATTATTGCCTTGGTGCAGTACCTCATTCGCTTTGCTATTATTGAAAGCCTTCATCTGCCCCATGTTTTAAATCAAGGCTACTTTTTTCTGGGCGTATTATGTAGCATGGCACTTGCCGCTGGCGGTTATATTATTAACGATTTATACGACTTGGAGGTCGATGCCCTTAACAAACCAAAGCGCATCACTATTGGCAAGAGCATAAAAGTGAATTCCGCTTGGAACCTTTATTATGCCACGGTAATTATTGCTATCGCTAGCGCCTATCTTTTAGCGCAAGAAGCCGAAGTAGATGATTTGTGGATGATTGCACCCTTAGCCGCCGTGATACTTTACCTCTATGCTTACGATTTAAAGGCCCGTCCTTTTTTAGGCAATTTCATTGTAGCGGCTCTAAGCGCTTTACCTGTGTTTTTAGTAGGTGTTTTCGATATACTCCCCGCGGCAAATGATGAAAATGCTTTGCAGGTTTCACAAACCATGGAAGTTATTTTAGCCTATTCCCTTTTTGCTTTTGGCATTAGTTTTATGCGCGAAATGGTTAAAGATGCGGAAGATAAATTAGGCGATAAAGCGGCCGAGTATAAAACCTTAGCGCTTATTTTACCAGCAGGGATTTTCAAGGCGATTCTAATTTTACTGCTCATTTGCCATATTGTGCCCCTCGCCTATTATAGCTACGATATTTTTGAAAACGATACATTATCTTCTCTTTATCTCTTTATTTTGGTAGTTGCGCCGCTCGTATATCTCATCTACAAAAGTGTTTTGGCCCATAGCCCTAGCGACTATAAAAAGATAAGTATGATGCTGAAGCTTATTATGCTAAGTGGGATTTTAAGTATGCTGGTTTTCACCCTTTCCTTAAAATACTTTTAGTATGCTTCCAAAATTAGTTCTCGGTTCACAATCGCCACGCCGGGCCGAATTGTTAAAGGCACTGGGATTAGACTTTCGGCAAGTAAGTAGCGATATCGATGAGTCCTATCCCGCTAGCTTAAAAGGAGCGGAGATTTCTGATTTCATCGCTCAGGCGAAAGCCGATTCTTTAAAAGGGCAAATTGCCGATGATGAACTCTTAATTTGCTCCGACACCATAGTCTGCTTAGCCGACCAAGTTTTAGGGAAACCCGCTAATTATGAGCAGGCCAAAGAAATGCTGCAAAGTTTATCCGGTCAATCCCATCACGTAATCAGCTCCCTCTGCTTTAGCGATAAAAAGCAATATAAAGTGATGCACGATAGCACCGAAGTGTTTTTTAAGGAGCTCACGGACAAGGAAATCGATTATTATTTGGAAAATTTCCGACCCTACGATAAGGCGGGTGCTTATGGCATTCAAGAATGGATTGGGATGATAGGGATTGAAAAAATTATTGGCTCTTATTTTACGGTAATGGGCTTGCCTACCCATTTAATTTTTGAACAATTAAAAGCTTGGAAAGCCTTGCCAATAGGCTAAATCTCTCATTTTTTTCGTATCATGCAGGCCGATATGAAAATGGAAAAGAAAGCCTCCCTAACAATTGCCTTAGTACCTGTTATTTTCTTAATTATAGCGCTCTCATTCAACGTTATTGGCGTTTTTGGAGATGATGCTCTTAACGGTTCCAATCAGTTCATTTTAATGATGAGTGGTGCCGTTGCTGCCTTAATGGGCTTACTAACGGGCACAAAATGGGAAACCGTTTTAGAGGGCATTGAAGACTCCATTAAGTCGACCAGTGGCGCCTTAATCATACTTTTATTAATTGGCTCTTTGGCGGGAGCCTGGATGATTAGCGGCATTGTTCCCGCCATGATTTATTACGGTCTTACAATACTTAGTCCCGAAATTTTCCTACCCGCCTCGGCCTTAATTTGCGCCATGATTTCATTAGCTACAGGCAGTAGTTGGAGTACTTCAGCCACTGTGGGAATTGCGCTTATCGGCATTGGTAAAGCCTTAGGTTTAAATGAAGCGATGGTAGCGGGAGCGGTTATTTCGGGTGCCTATTTTGGCGATAAACTTTCTCCCCTTTCCGATACCACCAATTTAGCGCCCGCCATGGCCGGCACAGATTTGTTTACGCATATCCGCTATATGCTTTACACCACCATCCCCTCTTTTATTATTGCCTTAATTCTCTTTACCATTATTGGCTTAGGCCATTCCGGCAGCATTTCCATAGATGAGATTCAACCGCTTTTAAGCGAATTAGAAAGTACTTATAATCTAAGTCCTTGGCTGTTTTTGGTACCCGCTTTAGTAATTTTCCTTATCGTAAAAAAAATGCCCGCCTTACCCGCCATTCTTATTGGCACCCTGGCAGGAATTGCTTTTGCGCCCATTTTTCAGGGTGAATTGTTAGCTGAGCTTGCGAGCAGCCTCAGCGATGGTTCCTACTACAAGTTATTGCTTAATGCCCTTACGGTAGAAGTCGTTTACCCTAGCACGCATCCTATCTTAAAAGAGCTTTTGGTATCTGGAGGAATGGTAAGTATGCTGAATACGGTTTGGTTAATTATTGCGGCCATGATTTTCGGAGGCAGCATGGAAGCGAGTGGATTTTTAAAAATTATTAGTGCCGCCTTGCTAAAACTGGCCACGGGAACTTTCTCATTAGTGGCCACCACGGTGGGAACTTGCGGCTTGGTAAATATTACGGCCAGTGATCAATATTTAGCGATTGTCCTACCCGGCCGAATGTATGCAGATGCCTATAAAAAACAAGGTCTCGCGCCCGAAAACTTAAGTAGAACCCTTGAAGATAGTGGAACAGTAACTTCGGTGCTTATTCCCCATAATACTTGTGGTGCCTACCAAAGTACCGTTTTAGGTGTGGATACCATGGCTTATTTGCCTTATGCCTTTTTCAACTATTTGAGTCCAATTACCACTCTGATCTATGCGGCCATGGGATGGAAAATTAAAAAGTTAATTAGTCCTAAAAAGGCAGCTGATAAACTGGGCGAGCATGAATAAGACTTTGCAAAACTTAATGGAAGCCGAAAGAAAGGCGGAAATACTTTTTCAGGAAATTGAAAAGCGTCGCCTAGTGCAGCCAGGGAAAAGTGAGAAGGAACTCAATACCGAAGTTTATCAATTAGCTTTTGAGCTGTTTGGCATAAAGAAGTACTGGCACAAACGTATTGTGCGGGCTGGTGCCAATACTCTTTTACCTTATCGTGAAAATCCACCTGATCACCGCTTACAAGAAAGTGATATCCTCTTTTTTGACTTCGGGCCTGTTTTCGACGATTGGGAAGCCGATGTAGGTAAAACTTATGTATTGGGGAATGATGCCCACAAACTGAAACTAAAGCAAGACGTTGAACTCGCCTGGCACGAAGGCAAAGCCTATTTTGAAGCACATAAAGAAAATATAACAGGGGCCGAGTTTTACCACTATACTTGTGGATTAGCCCAAAAATACGGCTGGGAATACGGCAATGAACATTGCGGCCATCTCATCGGTAATTTTCCCCATGAAAACATTTATGGCGAGGAAGAAGTAAATTATATCCATCCCAATAATAATCTTCCCATGCTTGCTTTACATAAACATAAGCTCGTGCGGCATTGGATTTATGAAATCCACTTTATTGACCCAGTGCATAAGATTGGGGGCTTTTTCGAGCAGCTTTTAGCTTAGTGACGAATTAAAAAATAATATGAGATGAATGACTATATAAAAATAATAACTGGCAGTGCCATTACGATCAGTAGACTGGAATATCTGCTAAACGCGAATAATATCGAAACCCGAGTGCGAGACAATGTTGAGTCTGCCCGTTTAGCTGGCTTCGGAGCCCAACAAAATGATGTGGAGTTATTTGTCCGAAGTGAGAATGTAGATAAAGCGCAGAGTATTATTGCTGAAGCGGAAAATGAAGCGGGAGAATAGTTTAGTTAATCCACAACTCTGAGCCGATACTATTCAGTATTGATTTTTCGCTAATCACTTTGTATCACCCTTAAAACGAGGCAGCCTTACTCAATTAGGATAAATTAACTATTTGAACACCTAAAAGACAGACTCAGGCTAAATTCTTTTAAAAGAAACCTTTTTTAAATGACTGATTTTTAATCTATTGGGCTTTTGGAATCTCCTCTCTTTCTTTAGTCTTTAATTTCAGGAAGCTTCCTCACCTTCTTTAAGTCGAGAAGATTTAGGGCATTACCTTCTAAACCCTCAATGTTTTTGGGATAAAAACGCAGAACTTGGTCGTAGAATAAGGGAACGATAGGCGCTTCACTAATTACCAAGCTATCCATTTGATGGTACAATTTTTCGCGGCTACTGTCATTTACGGCCGCGGACGACAATACATAAAGCGAATCAAAATAGCTAGAGGCGAAATGACTGTAATTCGGTCCATTAGGAGCTGCATTAGCGCCATAAAAGAGCGACAAGTAATTTTCCGCATCTGGGTAATCGGCGATCCATGAAGCCCGAAAGAAGTCGACTTTACCCGTCGCCATGGCTTGTCTTAAGGTGCTAGGCGGACTCACTTCTACTTTAATGCGAATGCCAATTTTGGCGAGCTCGCTTTGTAAGTATTCGCAGAGATCTAAGTAGCTGGCATTGGTTTGTAAACTTATCTCTTCCAGTCCTTTACCTTGAGGAAAACCCGCTTCAACTAATAATTGTCGAGCCTTTTCGGGTTGGTAACTATAACCATAATCCGCTAAAGAATCGTAGCTAGGTAAACCTTTGGGAATAAAACCTTTTAAGGCCGGCTCACCAATATTATTGCGTAGATAACGCATCATTTTGACGCGATCAAAACCATAATTTATAGCTTGTCTAATGCGTACATCTTGCCAAGCCCCTCTACCCTGAGCTGAATCGACGTAAAAAGCGAGATACTCAGTATTCAGATAAGCCTGACGGTAAAGTCTAAAATCTTGAGCGTATTTCGGATTTAAATTACCATCTGGGCTTAGTAATTCATCTTTATAAGAAAGGTCTAAGCCGGAAATCAAATCGTTCTTACCTTTTAAAAACTCAAGAAAAGCCGATTGCTTGTCGGGAACAAAACTAATGGCGATGGCTTCTAAATAAGGTAAAGGCTCACCCACTTCATCCTTTTCGAAATAAGAAGGATTGCGGCGTAAAATGAGCTTTTCATTTTCGAGCCAAAGTTTAAATTGGAAGGGTCCCGTTCCCACTGGGTTTCGGCTAAATTCATTACCATAAAAGTCAATCGCTTCTGGGGGAACCACCGCACAATATTTCATGGTTAAGATTCCTAAAAAAGGTGAAAAGGCTTGAGCCAAGCGAATCTCTAAAACACTATCACTTAGCGCTTTAAATCCCGCCACATTTTTAAAAACCCAAGCACCGGGTGAGGCTAATTCAGAAGAAATTAGTCTTTGAAAACTATACACAAAATCGCTGGCCTTTACCACCCGACTGCTGTCTGCGCCAAAGCAGACATTTTGATGAAAATAGATATCCTGCCTTAGTTTAAAAAGATAGGTTTTTCCCGAATCCATAATCTCCCAAGAACGAGCAATAGCAGGCTGAATGCGCAATTGATTGTCCATCTGCACCAAGCCACTAAAAATCTGATTGACGGCCCAGATATTAGACTGCGAACGCGCAAAAGCAGGATCGAGACTGCTTATTCCCGCCGACTCATTATATCTAAAAACGGCTGTATCGTCCCGTTTGGGCATCTGCTTACAAGCGATAAAAAAGCCCAGACTAAGAAATATGGCTAAGCGGTTTTTCATAAATAATAGCGCAAGCTAAAAAAGGCGCTAGAGCCACCAGAAAGACCTTGAATCGCAAGCGTGTTTATATGGGAAACTCCTAAGCCTAATTGCCATAAAGTTTTTATTTGCCAGAAGTATTCTGTGCTAATTCCCCAATTGTTAAAACCACCCAGATTAAAGCCTGTATTTAAGTGCATATTCTCGCGCAGCTCCCACCGTGCACCTAATTCCACTCTCGGTAGATAGCTAGGCAAGTAACGATATCGTCCTTGTAGATACAAAGACTTTAAGCTGGACCTAGAAATAAGATATTCGTACTCTAACTGCAGCATAAAGGGTAATAGTCTGGTATAGTTCATTGTACTTGGTTCTCCCAGCACATTTTGAGTTGAATCGAGCGAAGACTCTAAAAAGCCTTCCTCCACGGCAAAAATATTAGCGATATTAATACCCGTAAAGCTGAAGCTAGAATCTACTTTTAAACCTGCACCGTCACTAAAAGTAAGGAAACCCAAATCTTGCGCGGCTAACTTAAGTTGATGCTTCCCCCATCGCTCTTCAGTCATTAAATCAAAGCCTAGCCCCACGCCAGCAATGCCGTAGGCAAAAGGACGGCTCACCGCATTATAATCTAAAGAACCATCAAAGCTAATTTCCGTACCATTTTCTGCGGTAAATAAAGTAGCCTTTCCCGTACTGATACTTTGATGCCTATGCCCCACAATTAGACCCGCACCAATAGAAACTGGTAAGGTGTCAATTAAGAAGGAAAACTGCAGCTGCAAACCCGAGTATAACCAATCCTCATAGTCGAAATCTGATAAATCTTGCACAATACCAGCAGTTGACTTATTGCCACTAAGTACTAGGTTTACCAAGTCTTTGCTTGCCGCTAAAGAAGTTTGATTACGGAGAAACAAAGCTATGGATTGCCTAGCATAAGGACGTAAATGTCGCTTTTTGTGACCTTTGTAGGCAAAACGAATTTCATTGTTTTGTAAAATTCCTATTCTCAAGCCATTATCTAAACTACCTAGAATATCATTCTTAATGGCATCATCGTAAGTTGTAGCTGTTCTGAGCCTTAGCAAAAGTCCAGTAGATAAATTACTGCTTTCGAAAGAAATTTGGCCTTGATATTCTAAATAAGGGCGAACCTTAAGGCCCAAGGGAGATCGGGTTAAAATTTCCGGGCCCAAGACTTTAGATGAATCAGTCTGAGAAAAGAGGGCATTACCAAGCAGCAAAGCGGTGGTTAAATAAAGAATGATTTGTTTTCTCATCTGCGCCAAGTATTAAAATCACCAATCAGACTAAGGTCAATATAGTCGCGCGAATTAAATTCAAACAAATCTGGATATGCTGGCGTATTAATTTGGATTTCAAGAATTAATTGTCGTGTGGCTCTCAAGCGATTAAATACACTAGGCTCTAAAATTATTTCCACCTGCGAGTCAGTTGCAGCGATTACACGGCCTTCTGAAGAAACTTCTGCGGCAGCAATCGCTTGGCTCGTAAATAAGGTATCACTTACGTAAGCATTATCTTCTACAAGATAAATTTTAAGATCCGCACTAAAAGGATAGTGATTGCTTGCTAAAATTTTAAGACTGCCTGAATTCAGTTGATTTCCTTCGTCAAAATCATCAAAGTTAAAAGGAATGGTATCTCTAAAAATCAAATCTTCGATGCCAACACTCATAGGAACCTTGGCGTTTAGCCAAGCTTCAATGCCATAATTAGTATTTAGAAATTGGGTGAAATCGCTAGGGCTCTTCCCTTTATTCATAAAGGCATCCAAATCGATCGAAAAGGTATCTGGTAAGATTTCAATTAAATCTTGAATATTACTGTTGGCATTATTTAATGGGATGGTGAGTAGACCTGGCGTGGGTTTTGCCCCAGGACTGCTTTCAAAAGCTCTTCCAATATTAAAATCGAAGCCCATCTGATTCCAATTTAAAGAAGTGCTTTGGGTAGAGGCAAAAGCCTTCACGTCCTTAATCCTAAAATCAAACTCAGCGCCAATGTAGTTTTCGATTTCCAGAGTCATTTGCACATCTTCCAGCTGGAAATTACCACCAACTATTTCAGAAAAAGCATCAAAAGGAGCGCGCTCCACACTACTAATTGTATCAAAACCTAAAAAGCCATAGCCGCGATCTGCAATTAGCTCGTTAATACCGGTTCTCACAAATACACTATCATCCAATGATAAATTTATCAGTCGGCCTGTACTGTCTATCCCTCCTCTAAAAATGGTGTAAAAAGTATTGTAAACCCCAGTAGTATCGGGTAGTCCCGTTAAATCTAAAGTATAGTTTTCAACCGGAATTTCGCGAAAGGCGTTCACTGAAGATCCCGCAGGAGCCGCTGGTATTATTTCTAAGAACTCTAGAACGGTACCATTATTAGTCGCACCGGGTAAACGATAAATAAGATTAATACTATCATCTATGGTGCTTAAGGCGTCCATAAATATTTTCCCTTCTTTCACATGAACGGAGGTCAGCAAAGCCGAAGGGGGAAAAATTTGCGCAGTGGCCGTTTCGTTAAATAAATCTTGGGCTGGAAAAACTGCGGTAGCCGAAACTGGATCGAGCTTATCGAGGGTAACTCTTAAATCTATGGCATCGGAAGTATCAATTAAAACTGAATTTCCATTACTTCCAGGCGAATCTAAGTTTACTAAAGACGCAACCAATTGGCCTTCAATAAGAAAGTTATTAATGAGGCGAACCGAATCGTAATGCACCGCTCCCGCGGGTAAACTTGCAACGGTATTTTGAATGATAAAACTGCCGCTAAGCTGATTGCGGATTTCGTATTGAATATTAGTGATATCAATAGGAAAATTATTCTCCATTTTCAAAACCAGCCAACCGTCTTGAAGAATCATGGACTGAAAGAAATCAGTCGCGTCAATATTAAAATTCGACGGGCCAATGTTCGCAAGAGGCGGAATAACCTGACTCGTGCCATTGGCGGCCACTAATAAAGCCCCTTGAATACCTGCTTGCCCAGCAATTCTCCCTAAAGAAATGCTATTGGTAATCACCCTTTGCCCTAAAGTGATTTTCTTGAGTGTAGCTGTATTTTCGAAAACGTCGTTAAAAGGAGGAGCAATTTCGCCCGGCTTCAGAGAAGCAATTTTAGTATTGAAAACCAATTGAATTAGGCCCGAATCACTGCTAGCAACGGCACTATCAAGACTTTGTAAGTCATTAAAATCAATTCGTGTTTTTAAAAGAGGTACCAAGGCATCAACCTGCCAGTTTAATTGGTCTATATCTGGGCGGCAGCCACTGATAACAAAAGCCGCTAGTAGGCCGAATAGTAGAATTTTACGCAAGAGTCAAAACTTTGGCAGCAAGGTACAAAATGCCAACAATAAGGAAATTGTTTTAAGGCCTTCCTTAGCAAGTTCTATCTTCGTGGCAAATTTCAAATAATGTCACTACTCCTCCTTAAAAATATTGGTCAACTTATTCAAGTCGAAAACCAGGGTCGCCCCTATAAACGCGGTTCTGAAATGGCTGATTTTCCAATTCTTAGAAACTGTTGGCTAACTATTAAAAATGGACGTATCCAAGAAATCGGCGCCGAAAACTCAATACCTCCTCAGTCTACTAACAGCATCGATGCGAAAGGTGCCACGCTTATGCCTACTTATGTAGATAGCCATAGCCATCTCGTTTACGCTAGCAATCGTCAAGATGAATTCGCGATGCGCCTTGCCGGCTTGAGCTACGAAGAAATTGCCGCCCGCGGCGGGGGCATTATTAATTCGGCAAAAAAATTACGCGCTTACGGCGAGGAGGCGCTTTTTGCAGATGCGCAAAAAAGATTGGCGGAATTAATCCAAATGGGCACTGGCGCTCTTGAAATTAAAAGTGGTTACGGCTTAGATATGGAATCGGAGCTGAAAATTTTAAGGGTAGCAAGACGCTTGGCTAAAGAAAGTAAAGTGGAAATTAAAACCACTTTTTTAGGAGCCCATGCCCTTCCGCCGGAGTTTAAAAATGATAAAGAAGGCTATATCTCTTTGCTTATTAATGAAATGCTTCCCGCCATCGCAGCCGAAAATTTAGCCGACTATATTGATGTATTTTGTGAAGAAAACTATTTCAGCATAGAAGAAAGCTTGCGCATTATTTCTGCTGGCAAAGAATACGGCTTGGAAGCTAAAGTGCATGTGAACCAGTTTAATAGCTTGGGCGCAGTTCCCGCCATGGTTAATCGAGGAGCCTTATCCTTAGATCATTTGGAAGTAATGACGGAAGCGGATATTGAAAGCATCTGCGAAAGCAACACTATTGCTTGCTTGCTTCCAGGTTGCAGCCACTTTTTAGAAATCCCTTATGCACCGGCTAAAGAGTTAATTGCAAAAAATGCCATTGTGGCTTTAGCAACTGACTTCAATCCAGGCTCTGCCCCAAATGGAAATATGAATACCGTGATGTCTTTGGCTTGTGTTAAGATGAAAATATCGGCAGCGGAAGCCTTAACGGCATCTACCTTAAATGGAGCGAGCGCCATGGGCTTAAGCGCTGAAATAGGAAGTATTGAAGTGGGTAAATTAGCAAACCTCATGATCTTAAAACAAGGATATACCCTCGAGTCTATCCCCTACCATTTTGGTCACAATTTAATTGAAACTGTAATCCTTAAAGGAGAAATACAATAATGAAAAATCTGGTTCACTTTAAAAAAGAGGAAATACTTGCGCTTACGCAGATGCGCAAGGGGGAAACAAAAATTGGCCAAGAAATAAAATGCATTCAGAGCATCGAAGAGCTAAGTACTTTGGAAACACCCTTTGTTGTTCTCGCCATTAAGGAAGATATTGGAATTAGAGCAAACTTCGGTAAGCCCGGTGCAGCAAATTGTTTCGATTATGTTTTACCTGCCCTCTTAAATGTACAAGAAAACCGCTTTTTATCGGCTAAGCAATTTGCTTTATTAGGCTATTTGGATTTCCCCGAATACATGTCCGCTGCTGCTAATCTTAATCCGAATGTCGAAGCCGATTTAGATAAGCTGAGCGAGCTTACCGCTTTAATCGATTTACGGGTTAGCGCCTTAATACAAGGGATTGTAAGTCTTAATAAGGTACCTATTATTATAGGAGGCGGACACAATAACAGTTATGGCATAATTAAAGGCTGTGCCGCCGCTAAAGAGAAGAACATCGATGTTTTAAATATTGATCCACACGCCGACTTCCGAGCATTGGAAGGCCGGCATAGTGGCAATGGATTTAGCTACGCCCAAAACGAAGCCCTGTTAGGAAGATATGCTGTTTTTGCTTTACACGAATCTTATAATAATCAGCAAACTTTAGAGACTTTTCGCAGTAGCGCCGAATTATATTATATGAGTTTCGATGAGTTGCTAACCTTTAGCACCGCCGAAAGAGACCGGCTTTTTAAGGATGCTTTGCGCTGGTTAGGCTCAGGGCAGATAGGCTTTGAATTAGACTTAGACAGCATCACTCGTATGCCGGTTAGCGCTTATAATGCCAGCGGTTTAAGCATGCGGCAGGCCCGACTTTTGGTTAAAACGGCTGCTGCTTTATCTAAGCCTTATTACTTTCACTTAGCGGAAGGATCGCCTGATCGGGTACAATCTGAGCAAGAAAAGGAATTGATGGGCAAAGCTATTTGCTATTTAATTACTGACTTTATAAAATCCTACGGGGAATAAAATTATAGCCTGTAATTATACAAAACAAAGAAGGCGACTAAAATTAGTCGCCTTTTTGTACATTCTTTTTCAAAATATTTACTGGAAAATATTGGCTTGCTGGCGGTTACCCGACTCATCCTTGTACCAGCTCGTAGAGCTTGCTCCGTTACTTTGAGCCCAATTGGCAAAGTTTAAATAAGCTTGAACAATGTCTACTTTTTCTTCGGGGTAATCAAAACTCTCGCCTACAAATATGGCCCATGGGTGACTGTCAGCCGTTTTGTAGTACTGACCACTAGCAGGATTACTAGCATCATCTTCCGTTCCAAATAGGCTTAGATCAACTAAGTCTGTTGGTTTCTTGTTCACCATGTGAATTTCTTGGTTTCTCTGCTTGAACGCAAAAATGGAAAAATTCATAATGTCTTCAATGGCCACTCCAGAGGTAAAGCTCACATCAACCGTAAGGGTATCAGATGTTCCTTTCGGATTGGCTGAATAGGTATTGAAAAAAGCACCACTTGCACGGTTAATAATTTGCTCTACGTCGTCGCAGGCAATAATTACGGCGTTGGTTTGTCCATTCTCAGCACCGCTTGCCGCAGTTGAGATTGTTCCTGTTGTAAGACTGTTTCCGCTTACGGCATTTACAAGAGCCGCGGGGATATCAGGGAAATGAACGCCAAATCCTTGAATTAAATCACCGCCTAAGGCACGTACTGAAAATTTAAATTGTACGCGGGTTACTTTAGAACTGGCGTTAAAAGTAAAGCGAGTATAATGATCTAAAACTAAGTCGTTAAAATCATAATCGCCTTTGGATGGCCATAAATCCTCATAAGCAATAGTGCCATAAAGAGGCGCTGTAGCACTAGGATCTACCGCTGGGAAATAATAATCATAAACCGCATTAGCATCATTGGGATACAAATCCACGTCATCTGCCACACCATCAAAATCAGAATCAGCTACAGCAGTGATGGGCTTACAATTATTCGATGGGTCTGAAGCAAAGGTGCCTGGAATAACAATATCATCCACCAATGCTCTGCGATTACGATTACCACCTTCACTCTCGAAGCGCAAATAAACCTTATAGGGGTTACCACTTGAAACAATGGATGATGGTACCGCAACTGAAACAGCTTGAACGCTATTTTGAGGGGAAGTATAAGTAAATATAGAACCTGAAACAATAGAGCCTTCGCCCCAATTATCATTTTCATCGTATTCTATAAAGTCAATATAAACTCTATAAATACTCGCTCCATCAGCGCTAGATAAACGCGTATTAAAAGAGATATTACCTGATTCGAAAATAATAAAAGGAGATTTTAACCAAAAAGCACTGGGATTTGCATTCAGTGAACCACTGCGAGCTGAGTAACCATTTATGGGATTATGACTAGAGCTATTGCTTAAACTAAAACCACCAAAACCCCAGCAGGTTTCAGCACCTCGATTTCCATTGGAGGATTCAAAATCAGTCGAAACCGTTTGAGCACCCAGATTTACTGCCCCAAAAAGTGCGAATGCAAGAAGTATTTTTTTCATGATTATTAGTTATTATCGGGTTCAATATCCGACTGATCGTCGAATGGGATAAAATCAAATTCCCCTCTATTATTCGTAAAGGCCACTTTCTTAGAAATAGATCCAAATGAAACAGTGACATTTGACAAGTCTCTTTCAGCCCTAAAATTTAATACCTTATTATCTCGGGTACTAATAAGCGCCTGAAACACCACATTGCTATCTTGATCAAATACTTTGAGATAGTTACTACGCGTGTACGGCATATTCTTCATGGCAACCACTTGTAAACTATACTCTGTTTGAGTGGACCAATTGAAATTAGGCCCCACTGTAATTTCTTGGAAAGAGGTGGGATTAGATACAATTGCGCTAGACGAATCTCCATCGTCCTTTTTGCAAGAAAAAAGACTAAGCGCTAAAAAGCCTAATACTATGAATTTTTGCATTTTTTTAAATTTTAAATTTTCTATTACCACTTCCAAACTTAAGCCAAAAAGCTTAATTATTGAAAATCAAAATAATAACTATTTTGAATGATTGAATTTATTCCCAAAATGAGACTTGCGTCTCACTTGGGGATAACTCCTCTATTTCAGCTTTGATTTTACTCCTTTCTTCAGAGAATCCTTATGCATTAAAACCGAAATTGTTTTATAACGCACGAAAGCCTCTGAAGCATTGATATAACCACTACGGAAACCATTGTCTCTATCGCCCCAGCTATTTTTTACTATGTAATATTTAGTACCCGCTTGATCTTTTACCATACCCGTAATCTGCATTCCGTGATCATCGGTAGTTTCATAATTATCATAAGCTTCTTGTCTTATTTCCTGATCGGCCATCATCTCTGGCTTAGGTCCATCAAACATAGACTCACGTTCTTCCTTCGTCATTTTCTCATAAGGAACGGCAGGAACGATAGCAACACCATTTTTCAAAGAAAACCCTTTCTCACTTACATCAGTTGCCCACGCAATCGTATACCCTTTTTCTAAGCTATAATCAATTTGCTCCATCATTTCCTGGATAGGTAAATTTAAAGCATCGGCCCATAGCCAATTGTCAGGAACTTGAATCATGGCCATTTCGTAAAATTTATGATGACTAAATGAGGTAAGCTGCACATAATCGTCGGCATTAATGCCCACTACTTCGTCGGCAAAACTTCTTGGCGTGTACTTTTTTCCTTCGTACATAAATTCAGTGGGATACTTTCCTAAGTAAGAGTCAAGCGTGGCATTAATAACTTCTTTCCAATTATTAGAAAGTTTGCCATTGCGGTTTTTCAAAACTTCATCGAGCTGGGCTTTTAGCATCGCTTCTAGCTCACTGTGATCATTGATATCTGTTCCATAATTTAGACCTTCATAAACAGCCTGAGGTACAGCGCCATAATTTTTAAGAACATGAAGCACGTCTGGTAAGGCTCCGCCTTGGGCAAAATTCAGGTTTCCATGTAACCTTACATACTTTAAAGCTTTGTCATAATAAACATGACGTACGGTAAACATTTCTGAAATATCCACCGGGTCTTTACCCATGCGTAGCATTTCGCTTTCAATAAACCCAGTAGTTGCATAAGACCAACAAGTGCCGCTTCTACCCTGATTTTTAACTGGCGTAGCTTCAAGATCAATTATCGTCTCAAAATTATAGCCTTCGCTATTTTCGCCTCCATTATCCTTAACTTTATTAATTAAATCATCTTGCGCGAAAGCGCTTACACTAGCTAATACCGCTATGCTTAGAAGAATTTTCTTCATGAATTCACTTGTTATTTATTGTTTATTATCGATTTGTTTCAAAAGGGTTTCAGTGGCCACTTTCAACTGTGCATCCTCATTTCTCGCTCTCGAAGCAGGATGATTCTCCACCAAAATATCGGGCACCGCTGGACCATTTTCCATATTTTCTCCGGTCGCTTTTACGTACCAAGCACGGAAAGGCAAACGAATAAAAGCTCCGTTTAAAAGTGAAGATCCACCTGTTGAAATTACAGCTCCAAATGTTGGCTGCCCAACTAAAGTTCCGATGCCTAATGTCTTGTAGGCATGACTAAAAATTTCCGCATTGGAATAACTACTTTCATTACATAATGCAATTGAAGGCTTTGTCCAAGCAGCCAATGGTAATCTCTCGCTGTAAGGATAAAAATCTTTAAACTTCTGATTATCTTCCAAACTACTAGCCGCTCCTCGCGGAATGGTGTAGGCATGTTGACGAACACTTAATACCGCCATCAAATAGTCGGTAGTCCAACCGCCACCATTATAACGCACATCTATAACAATACCTTCCTTGCCATAACCAGATGCCATAAGCTCACGTTCAAAACGCTCAAAGCTAGGCTTATCCATTCCTTTTATATGAATATAACCCAAACGACCATTGGAATATTCATCGACCAATTTTGCACGATCAGCCACCCATTCTTCGTATAATTCATCTTCCACACTGCTGCTAGGACGAATCACTATTTCCTTCTTGCCATCTGTCGACTCTAGCTCTAAAATTAAAGGGTCACCTGCCGTTTCGACTAAACTTTCATAAAAATTACTTTGATCGCTAATTGACTCACCATTGATGCTGGTAATAACATCGCCCACCATTAGATTATTTTTAGCTCTATCGGCCGGTGAATTCGGAATTACGCGGGTAACTTTTAAGCCTTTAGATGTCGTCTCGAATTCAATCCCGAGTCGGCCCGTTCTTTCTCTTTGCACATCCTCTTCCCCACTTCCGTAGAGACCCATATGGGAGGCATTTAGTCTTCCCAACATTAAATTGTAAACCAATTGAAAATCTTGATTAGTGCTGGCAGACAGAGCCCAAGGACGGTAATAATCTTTTAAGGCTTCCCAATCTTCACCGTGAAAATTTGGATCGTAAAAACGCTGGTTAATTAAGCGCCAGCCTTCATCAAATACTTGCTTTCTTTCTTCCTGCTTATCCAAAGTCATCTTAGCTTCATGCGGATAAGCAGTAACCTTACCCGACTCCGCGTTGATATGCTTCAACTGACCGCGCGATAAACCATAAAAACCCTTATAATCTTTATCCCACATTAATGATGATGGACTAGAGCCTCCTTTAGAGATTTGCTCCAAATCACTGCCATCGTATTTTACTTTGTACAAATCAGAACCCTTGGCGATGTAATCGTAACGGGTAAAATAGAAGGTTTCACCATCTTTGGATATGCGCACATTTCCTTCACCTCCTATAAAAGAGGTCACCTGCTGTAAACGACGATGAATATTATCTAAATCAATCGTTATCGGTTCTACCTCTTTGTCTTTCTTTTTATCCTTCTTATCACTTTCCTCATCTTCACTCTCTTTCTCTTCTTCCGGTTTATCGCTAAAATAATAACCCTGCTCTCGCTCTTCTTCAGATTTCAGCCAATCTTCGCGATTTAACCAAGCAAACCAAACATCAGCGTCATCATTATTACGATCGGAAATAAAAGCTAGTTTAGAACCATCGGCACTCCAAAATGGAGCATAATCAGATCCAGGATGCATACTGATATTTACTTCTTCACCACCTTCAACAGACTGGATAAACACTTCAGTATTGAAGTTCAAGTCGCTATGACTATAGGCAATAAAACGGCTATCTGGACTCCAAGCTACCCCATCGGCACCATACCAAGCATCAACTAAAACTTTGGGATTGGATATTTCTCCTTTTTCCGAGATATCGGCAACGATAAGTTTTTGGGATGCTAGTGTATAACAAACCTTTTTACCATTTGGCGCTAAGTTTAAATCACGTAAGTCTCCTGATGCTTTAAGATTATCTTTTACTTGATGACGAAGCGATTTAAACAACTCAGGCTTCGATTCTTCTTGCGAACTTGCCGTATAAAACTGATATTGATTATTAGCTCGATCGCTACTGAAAACAGCAATTTCATCATTTAAAAGAATGGCTTCACGGTCAAAATAAGGATGCTTACTTAAATTGATCGTACGCGACTCTTCTTTATCCAAGTTTTTAATAAATAACTCCCCTCTTATTTCAATAAGCGCATAATCGCCTGATGGAGAAATACTAAAATCCGAAATTCCACTTCTAAAACTCTCTCTTTCAGTAGGGTAAAAACGATAATCAGTAGCTAAATTAATTTTGAGTTCTTTAGCCGCCCCAAGATTTTGTAATTCTCCAAAGTATACTTTAGGACCTTTTGCGTAAAGTAACTTATCTCCCGCCAAGGAAAAATAATGGATACCCTCTTTGGAAAAATCGCTTAACCAAATTTCTTCTTTTGTTTCAATATTAATCTTCTTGAGGTTGTAGCGACCGTCTTTACTGGATAAGTAAACTAGCTCATTCGAACTAGCCCAGTGCGGATATATGTCATTAACCGAATTATCACTTAAAGCGATATAAGTATCCTCTTTCGAATCGTAAAGCCATATATCATTATCGGCTGGTCCCGAATAATTTTCACGGCTAATACGGCAAGTACCAATGGCAAAAGCTATATAACGGCCATCTGGTGAAGCCGATGCCATATCACCTAAAGCATCCAATATTCTTTTCGGATTCCCCCCTTGCGGAGATATGCTATGAATTTCGGGATCTCTTTCGATCTGATTATAATCGCGGTTAGATGCGAATAAAATACCCCAATCTTTCGACCAATCGTTAATATTATCGCTAGCCGAATGATAATTTAACCGTTGCGGACTGCCACCTTGAACAGGTATAGTGAAAATGTCGTTGTTTCCGTAGCGATTACTACTAAAGGCAATACTTTTCCCATCGGGACTAAAAAATGGGGAAGCATCATAAGCTTCATGCACGGTAAGGCGACGCGCCACCGATTGTGCATCATCCATAATCCAAATATCACCCTGATAGGAAAAAGCAATACTTTTTTGATTAGGCGATAATTGTGGATCAACCACAAAGGTATTTTGCGCTTGAAGCAGACCGAAACCGCCAAGCAATGTAATAATTGAGTATAATTTTCTCATAAAATGTTGATTTGAAATCGAGCAGAGAATGGGTTAGAGGCACGAAAATAATGATTTAGCTTATACATAAAACAGAAAAGGCCGGCTAGTTTCACTAGCTGGCCCATGACCTTCAATAAATTTAGCGAGTTTTGACCAATTCAAAGCTAAAATACCCGCTAAAATATTAGGAATTGTTTGTAAAATCAGGTTACTGCGCGATTGATAAATAGCGACTTCTTAAACTAGACCAATGGAAACCTATTAAGACCTTGTTTTTACTGCGACTAAAATCTCTTTTCAATGTAATGGTACTCAGCGCGAGCGATTTTATTCATTTGCCCTTTGTGATTTAGTTCGTGACAATGCATGCGCAGCACATAAGAACGGTTATTTGTAGCAGAAATTTGCGCTCTAATTTTCATTTTTGAGGAGGGGCTAGCCGATTTATAGTTTGTCAATTTCACCTCATTACGCACCAATTTGGCATTGATAGGTAAAAAAGCCTGCATGGTTTCACAAAAATCTGCAGCACTATCTTCCATCATACGCATCGTTAACCATTCGGCGTTTTTTTCTTTGGCAGGAATGTCAAAGGCTATATACCATTCTCTTTTCTTCTGCTTTTCTAGTAAACTAATTAATGCACTCATATTTCTAGGTTTTATGCTAAACAAAAAACCCCGCTAGGATTCCTAACGGGGTTTTTTATAATTGTTCCTTACAGATTAGCTAAACCATAATAACAAATTATACCCCGCCATTGGATACTTGTTCCAATTGCGCATAGTATTATTATTATGATTGTGTCCTAACATGATAAATCAAATATAGTAAAAATTTGATGCCCTTACACCTATTTACTTTTTAGTCGAACTTTAATCGGGATATTTTTCAATGGCCACTCTCCACTATCGGTTTCTTGACGACTAATTTCTTCTACTACCGACATACCGCGTATTACTCTTCCAAAAACGGTATGTTCCCCGTCTAAGTGGGGACTTCCGCCTAAATTTTGATAGATTTCTTTCTGCTTAGGGCTTAAACTTAAGTTATACTTCTCCTCTATAATGTTTAGTTGAGCTAAGCTAAATTTTTCCCCTAAGCTGATATAAAATTCAAAGGGGGTGGATCGCTTTTCGGGATTGTTTTTATAGGAACGTGCCGCGGCTACTGCTCCATAAAAATGATGATTTTCGTTTAAGGCTTCGGCAGGCAAAAGGTATTCACCAATGATCTTGCGTTTTTTTACGGTTTGGGGATTATCACTATTTCCCGCCTGAATAACGTGATTAGCACTAACACGATGAAACCAAGTGCCATTAAAATAATCATTTTCAACTAGGTGAACAAAGTTGGCGGCATGCAAGGGCGTATTGCTAAAAAGGACAATTTCAATTTCACCAAATTCACTGTGCACCACAAATGTATCCTCTAGGTGATCCTTCGGGAAATTGCTGAAAAAAGATAAATAGCTATCCTTATTTAAAGGAACTTGTTGCTTGGATTCCTTCTCAGCCTCTTTCTTTACTTGATCGTTCCCCTGACTAGAATCGGCAGTCACTTTTGAATCGCATCCTGCGAAAGCAAAAAGAACCAATAAAATAAGTGTGCTAGTTGAGATAGATGTTTTGGTAAACATTTTTTTCTTGATCTTCGAGCAGTTGTAAATAGCGAATATAATTTTTTAGATACTCTTCTAAAGAAGCCTTGTCTTCTAATTGTACCAAGTCCATTTTCTCGAAATCACTCAAAAACAAACCTTTTAAGAGATCTACTAACTGAAGGGTCGGTTGCCACAAAAGCTCGGGATCTGGGTGATCTTTCTCTGCAAAGTAATCGCGGTATAACTTTAATAGCTCTGGTGATACTAGATCTTCAGAAAAAGGCGTGTCAATAAGACTTATATCCCCCGCTGGATATAACTTTTCCGGCGCTTTAAAATAGAAGCGTTCGAGTACAAAAACTCCCACCGACTGAACCACGATATCTAACTCCCCATTAGAATGTTCCTTGGTGATTTCTACAATTTTAACTAAAGAACCCAAATTCTTCAAATTGAGCTTTCCTGAATAAGCGATTCCAAAAGTTTTAGATTTGGTAAAACACTCGTGCACAAGCTGTTTATAGCGCTCTTCGAAAATATAAAGCTGCGTAAACTCGCCAGGGAGCAAAAAAAGTTTGAGAGGAAAAAGCGGGTGGTTTTTCATGGTTCTTTTATCTTATTGATCTGTCACACTTGATGCACCGGACTTAAAACTTGATCTGATACAGTAAGTAATTTCTCGGGGACACTATTTTTAATAATGCGCGCCAATTCTTCAATCACCTTGATTTTTAATTCTGCACGAGTATAAACCAAACTAATTTCCCGTGTTGGTTTAGGATCGGCAATAGGTTTAATAAAACTTTGCTCTTCGGCCGACATATCAATCGCGTACAAATACGGCAGTAGCGTCATTCCATAGCCCTTCTTGGCCAATTTCACAAGTGTGTCAAAATTACCTGAGGCTAAATCAACCGTTTTAGCGCTTAAGTTAGGGCTTGAATTACAAAGATTTAATACGCTATTGCGAAAACAATGGCCTTCATTTAAGAGAAGTACATCATCAATATCAATCTCAGAATTAGTAATAAACGACTCCTTACCTAGTTTGTGATCGGCTGGTATATAAGCCATAAAGGGCTCATAATAAAGAGGTTTCTCTATTATCGAACGCTCATCTAAAGGAGTCGCTAAAATGGCCGCATCTAAGTCGTCTTTCTGCAGTCTTTCTAAAATCATTTCCGTAGTTAGTTCTATTATCTGTAATTGAATTTTCGGAAACTTTTTATTGAACTGACGTAAGAAGCGCGGCACTATTGAAGAAGTTACGGTCGGAATAATACCTAATTTAAAAGGACCCTCAAGTACATTTTTAGATTCTTGCAATATCTGTTGCATCCGCTCCGCCTCGTTTAAAATAGTACGGGCTTGTTGAATGAGCTTTTCGCCAATAGAAGTTGGTCTAACAGGATGCTTAGAGCGGTCAAATAATAAAACGCCCAGCTCCTCTTCTAACTTCTGAATTTGCATACTCAGTGTAGGCTGAGTAACGAAGCAGGACTCTGCTGCTCTGGCAAAATGCCTATGGTTATCTACTGCTATAAGGTAGCTTAGTTGAGTAAGTGTCATAAATTGATTCTAATAATATTCAAATTTAATATAAAAAACCTATTCAATGTTAGACCATTCATTTTTTTATAAGACTTTTGTTGAAAACAACAAATTTGCAGTTCCAAGAGTTCAGCCAGACTTTAAGAATTAAATTAAAGCAGCCTTTACCAGGTGAAATTGCTCATAAAAACGCCCTCCCTCCCAATCGTAAAGCCACGGATTTTAGCGCTCTAAATCATGATCAGATTAAGAAAGCAGCCGTTTTAGTTTTAATTGAAAACAATAACAACCAACCGCAGGTGGTACTAATCCTACGTACTACTTATAACGGTACTCATAGCGGCCAGGTTAGTTTCCCCGGTGGAAAACGCGAAAAAGAGGATGTAGATTTTTTAGACACGGCCTTAAGGGAATCTGAAGAAGAGATTGGCATCAGCCGTAGTGATTTACAAGTTTTAGGAGCTTTAAGTCCCATTTATATCCCACCTAGTAATTTTTTAGTTTATCCATTTGTTGCGATAACTAATAAGGTTTTAGATAAGGTGCCAGAAGAAAAAGAAGTGGCAGGAATCTATTCTCTTGCTTTAGATCAGTTATTTGCCTTTGACACTCTTCGTGAAACCGAAATATCATACGGTTCTGGGCTAAAAGTAAAAGTTCCCGCTTTCCATATTTCCAATCTCAAAATTTGGGGAGCAACAGCTATGATAATATCCGAGCTAAAATATATTGTAACAAAGTAAGCCTATGAGGGCCATTGTCTCTTTGCAAAAGGTCTGTCTTACCCAAGATTTCACCTTTCCAAAAAATAAGTTATTGAGAGGTTAAAGCCGTGCAAAACGCTCTTGGAAAGGACTTTGCCAATGCGGTTTTGCTTTGGGTATAGGCCCGCCTACTCTCTTTTAAACTAGTATTGCAATTAATAGCACTTTCTAGAAATTTTCCAAAGCTTATATTTGCGCCGAAGGAACTACAAAATGAAGCTAAAATTAAGAGACTCTTTTGGTAATTCGCTGCTGCTGAAACGTTTGCTAATATTCGTTTTCGGGAGTATCGCTTATTATCGTTTTAATATTGCCAACAAAACGAAGGTTTCAGGTAGTCATGTACTAAAAGGCCTACGCAAGCAGAATGTTCTTTTTGTAAGTAATCACCAAACCTATTTTGCTGATGTGACAGGCCTTTACCAAGTTTTTTGCTGTGCCAAATGGGGTATTTACGATCGCATCAATTTTCCTTTCTTTGTTTTAAACCCTAAGCTCAATATCTTTTTTATTGCAGCATTAGAAACCATGTCTGCCGGACTATTGCCCAAGCTCTTCGCTAATGTTGGCAGTGTATCTATCAAACGAACCTGGCGCTCAGCAGGTAAAAATGTCGACCGAGGTGTTGATCCCCGCGATATCCAAAAAATATTTACCGCTTTAGAAAATGGCTGGGTAATTACTTTCCCACAAGGAACCACTACTCCCTTTGTGAACGGAAGAAAAGGAACAGCTCATATTATTAAAGAAACCAAACCGATCGTTATTCCCGTTGTGGTTGATGGTTTTCGTCGTGCCTTCGATAAAAAGGGCCTACTCCTAAAAAAGAAAGGGGTTAACCTTAGCATTCGTTTTAAGGATCCCTTAGAAATAGACTTCGAAAAAGACTCGTCCGAAATCCTAGACCAAATAATGGATAGTATTGAGCAGAGCGAAGATTACAATACTATGAAAAAGATTGATGAAGTAAGCGAATTATCCAACGCTTAGAATGATTTTTACGTTTTACTAATATAACATTGACAATAATTTAAAACCATATGCGCCAATCACTTTTAGCCATTTGCTGCGGCCTTTTTTTACTAAGCAGCTGCCAAGAAAAAGATCTATTGGTAGATAATCCTCCACCGCCAACAGATAACCTTTTTTGGAGCTTTGTGCCCTATTATGGCGAAGAGGGTTTGGACTATGATTCTATCTATCAAAATGAATTAGGAATCAACTTTATGATTGATTCAGTTTCGCTTTTAATTACCGACGTTAATTTTTACGACGAAAACCTTAGGCAAACAATTGATACGGCGCCTAATTTCATCTACCTAACCCGCGGTAATAGTGAAAAGCTAAATGGTTTGTTACCCGCTGGTGGCTATTATGGAAGCTATAATATCTTTCTAGGCGCTGATTCCCTCAATGCTCTGAAATATCGTCAGGAAGTTCAAAAAATTGCTCCCTCTATGGTTAGAGAAGATATTTTTGGCTTAGACTTTTTCAAAATAAAAGGTAGAATTTTCGATCCCTCAAAACTGCCTGATACTGTTTTAATTCCGGTAGAATATACGCTGGGCACCTATCTTTTAGCCGATACGATGAATACTGATTTAAGAAGCTTTAGTATTGATAATAATCAGCGAATTACAATAGTTCTTCTTGCCGATCTACAACCGGTTTTAAACAAGCTTAATTTCAACTTAATCCAAGATATCATTAGCGACCCAACTGACTTACAAGACTTTACTCTTGCTCAGCAGTTAAAAGACAGTCTAGCTATCGGTATTTTTTAAACATTTGATATGAAAACCTTAAAAATCGCTACTCTTATCGTTCTCAGTCTTATTTTGGGTACCGCCTGTGAAAAAGACAAGAACGAAGAATCTGCCAAAGGTACTTTAAGGTTTAAAACGGAAATGACCTCTGGTCAACAAGGCCAGAAGTTCAATATTGGAGATACCATTCAAATTGGAAACTACGATTTCAACTTAAAGAAATTTAAGTTGTATTTATCCAATATTAGCTTAATTAGAGCCGATAGCACGTCCTTAGAAATTAAGGATATTCTTTTGGCCGATGTTGGTGATGAGATTACCGGGCAGTTTAGCATTAATATAGATCCCGATCAATTCACAGGAGTTTATTTAGGCTTTGGCTTAGATACCGCCCAAAATAATTCGATTCCCGAAAGTTTTGAAAGAGAACATCCACTCTCCTCTTTTAATCAAATGTATTGGACGATGTTAAAATATCGCTTTGCAATTTTAGAAGGACGTTCGAATTTAGTTGATTCTTTGGGTACAAGCACTGATAGACTTAATGCTTACCATCCTGGGACTGATATTTTATACCGCACCAGAAGCTTTCCGCTGGATATAAAAATTGAAGAAAACGGTTCAAAAACTATCGTGCTTAATATCGATTTAGAAAAACTCTTTGTTGGCAATGATACTATTGACCTTATGATGGAACCCCAAACCCATTCGGAGCAGGTTGATTTTCATATTGCCACTAAATTTATGGACAATTTGAAATATTGTGCAGAAATTTCTCTGCTCTAGTTCTTAGTATGCCGTAGCTTTGTGCTACAAAATCCCATCCATGAAAATACATCTTATTGCCATCGGAGGCAGCGCGATGCACAATTTAGCCATCGCCCTTCACCAACAAGGACATGCAGTAAGTGGTAGTGACGACGAAATTTTTGAGCCTTCAAAAAGTCGATTGGCTAAATATGGACTCTTACCCAGCCAAATGGGTTGGAATGAGAGTAACATCTCTGACAATCTAGAACTAGTTATCTTGGGTATGCACGCCCGTCCTGATAATATTGAGTTAAAAAGAGCTCAGGAATTAGGTCTAAAAGTTCTCTCCTACCCTGAGTATTTATACGAAAACAGTAAAGATAAAACCCGCGTAGTAATAGCTGGTAGTCATGGAAAAACTAGTATCACCGCCATGGTTTTACATAGCCTCCACTTTCACAATCGCGATTGCGATTATATGGTGGGCGCACAGTTAGAAGGCTTTGAAACCATGGTGAGGCTTACGGACCACAATGAGTTTATTCTTTTAGAAGGGGATGAATACCTCTCCTCTCCTCTTGATCCGCGACCTAAATTTATTCACTATAAACCCAATATCGCTCTCTTATCCGGTATTGCATGGGATCATGTAAATGTTTTCCCCGACTATGAGGATTATAAAAAACAATTCGATCAATTATTAGACTGTATAGAACCGGGTGGAGTAATCATTTATAATGAGGACGATCAAGAAGTTTTAGATGTTATTCATCGCACTAAAAATGAGGTGAAAAAATTCCCTTACAGCCTTCCTACATATCGTGTAGAAGATCAACATTTCATTCTGGATACCTTTGAGGGAGATTTAGAATTAAAAGTATTTGGCGCTCATAATATGAGTAATCTTGAGGGTGCACGTTGGATCTGCAACCAAATGGGCCTTAATGACGAGGAATTTTATGAAGCAATTGAAGAGTTTGAAGGTGCTTCTAAGCGTCTCGAAAAAATGGATATTGCGGTCGATTATGATATTTACCGTGATTTCGCCCACGCCCCATCTAAAGTAAAAGCAAGCGTTTCGGGTACTAAAGAAACTTATGGCGACAAAAAGTTAGTCGCCGTTTTTGAGCTCCATACTTTCAGCAGTCTTAGTATTAATTTTATTAGTCAGTATAAGTCAAGCTTAGATACGGCCGATACCGCCATTGTTTACTATAACCCGAAAGTTCTAGCGCATAAAAAGTTACCTCCTCTTGATGCCATTTCTGTGAAGGAAGCTTTTGGCAATCCTAACATCGAAGTAATTACTGATCGCGAAGAATTGATTAGTACCATCAAAAATAAAGGTGCTTCTGCAGATGTGTTATTACTGATGAGCTCGGGAAATTTCGATGCCATTAACTGGAAAGAAGAACTAATTAAGGGATAAAAAAATGCTAATTTTGACGAATAGATGGCCTTAAATAAAAAACTACTTCTTAGTCCCCGTAGTGTAGATATCACCTTGCGTCGTTTAGCCATGCAGCTAATAGAGAATCACGGTGACTTTAAAGATACGGTACTTATTGGACTTCAGCCTAGAGGCAGTGCGGTACTGGAGAAGCTTTTGGAAATTTTAAAAAATCAAGCGTCTACCAAAATTGCAAGCGGCACCTTGGATATTACTTTTTTTAGAGATGACTTTAGAAGAAGAAATACACCGCTGCAGCCTAGTAAAACTAAAATTGATGTTTTATTAGAAGGTAAAAAAGTAGTCTTTATAGACGATGTGCTTTTTACAGGAAGAAGCGTGCGCTCCGCGATGGATGCTGTGCAATCTTTTGGACGTCCCGCCGAGGTCGAATTATTGGTTTTAATTGACCGTAGGTTTAGTCGTGAGTTGCCTATACAACCCGATTATTCTGGTCAACATGTAGATAGCCTTATTGGTGATAAAGTATTAGTAGAATGGCAACATTTGGGTGCCTTAGAAGACGCAGTATATTTAGAAACTGGAGATAATGAGTGAGTTAAGCACTAAGCACTTATTAGGTATAAAATACCTTGTGAAATCTGATATCGAATTAATATTCGAAACAGCCAACCAGTTTAAAGAGGTGATTAACCGCCCTATTAAAAAAGTCCCGTCTATGCGGGACCTTACTGTTGCCAACTTATTTTTTGAAAACAGTACTCGTACCCGGCTTTCCTTTGAGCTAGCCGAAAAGCGCTTATCGGCAGATGTTGTTAATTTCTCGGCTAGTAGTTCTTCGGTCTCAAAAGGAGAAACTTTAATTGATACGGTTAATAATATATTAGCCATGAAAGTGGATATGGTGGTTATGCGCCATCCCAAGCCAGGAGCAGCCTACTTTCTCAGTCAAAATGTAGATAGTATTATTGTCAATGCTGGTGATGGTGCGCATGAGCATCCTACCCAGGCTTTATTAGATGCCTTTTCTATTAAAGAACGATTAGGCAGCTTAGAAGGTAAAAAAATTGCCATTGTCGGCGATATTCTTCATTCTCGAGTAGCCCTATCTAATATTCTTTGTTTGCAGAAAATGGGAGCAGAAGTACGCGTATGTGGGCCAGCTACGCTTCTACCGAAACATATAGAAAGTTTAGGTGTAACAAAAAGTACAAACTTGCTGGAAACGCTTGAATGGTGTGATGTTGCCAATATGTTGAGAGTGCAGCACGAACGCCAAAATTTAAAGTTCTTTCCCAGTATTCGCGAATACAGCCAAATGTTTGGCATCGATAAGAAAACCCTTGAGGGTTTATCTAAAAAGATCATAATAATGCACCCCGGCCCCATTAATCGAGGGGTTGAAATTAGTACGGATGTAGCGGATAGTAGTCAAAGTATTATTCTCGACCAAGTAGAGAATGGGGTCGCCATTCGTATGGCGGTACTTTATTTATTGGCTTCAAAAAAGGAGATCAACTTCGCTAAATAATGGAGCATTTTAGCCTCAATATATTAGGGGCAAGCTCTGCCATTCCTTTAGCAAACCGCAGTCCAACGGCGCAATTTCTGAGCATGGCAGATCATTACTTTCTCATCGATTGTGGTGAGGGCACGCAAGTAAAACTTCGTCAGCATAACATTGGTTTATCGCGCATTGAGCACATTTTAATTAGTCATTTGCACGGTGATCACTTTTATGGATTGGTTCCACTTTTAAGTAGTTTAAGTTTATTAGAAAGGCAAAAGCCCATTCACATATACGGACCAGCTGCTTTAGAAGAAGGAATTAATCAGATTATGGCTTTATCCAATTCACGCCTTAATTTTCCATTACACTTTCATCCCACTGATCCCAATAAAAAAGCTTTAATTTTTGAAAGTGAAAGAATTGAAGTTTTCAGTTTTCCCCTTAGTCACAGCATAGAGTGCACAGGCTTTTACTTTAAAGAAAAGCTTGGTCCTCGTAAAATAATAAAGTCGGCCATTGAAGGCTTAAACCTAAGTGTACCCGAACTACGCGCATTAAAGCAAGGTAAAAATTTAAAAGGGGCGAATGGCGAAGTTTTACTCAATGAAAATTTTACGCTTCCCCCATTAGAACCTTTCTCTTATGCCTTTTGCAGTGATACGCAATTAATTAAGCACCTCCATCGCTATTTTCAAAATACCGACCTTTTATATCATGAGGCGACTTTTACGGAAGAGTTTCGCAATTTGGCCACAAGAACAAAGCATAGTACAACCAAAGATGCTGCTTATAGTGCCAAAATAACTGCGACTAAAAACCTTTTAATCGGCCATTTCTCCGTTCGGTATAAAAACTTTAAGCAGCTTCTATCAGAAGCGCAAGAAGACTTTGAAGCGACCTATATTGCCAAAGAAGGTTTTGTATATACTATGAAACGTAAAAGTCGCAATTTGGAATTTAGTCGATTGGTTACGGTTCCAAAGGAGGAGTAGTTTCTGGCTTTGGCTCATCTTCTTTCCTTGCCTTGGCTAAAACCAATTGCCAAATCTGTCGGTAATTATTAAAGTCTGTTCTAAAGGACATTCCCACTCCTTGTTGGTAAAGCTGCTGCTGACCAATATTTAAATTAAAACCATTATCCACTGATCGGTTAAACGCTTTTGCTCTGATACGCCCATCTGCCGTAAGGCTGTAAAGCACTTCAAAATCGCCAGCGATATTGCTGTTGTTTTCATTTAAGGGAACTTCTACAGAACTGTTTATTGTAAGGCGTTCATTAAAGAAATTCTTAGAAAGGCCCACTTCAAATTCTTCATTACTTAAAGCTCCATCGGTAGCGGCAACGTTATTGGCAGGTTGATAATTAAAACTAAACTCATAATCGCCAGTAAAACGATTCACAAAGGCGGCGGCCTGATTGGCGATGATATCCCACTGATTAATACCATTACCAGCAGCGGCAAACATTTCCGATGGAGGGGTGAAACTATTAAAGGCCAATAAACTAAATACTTGCTGATTAATAGCTTGGTCGGTATTTAAGCGGTTGGCTAGAATGGATTGAGTGGTAGAATTTGCGCGAGGCACCTTAATATCAAAAAGGATATTGGGATTGGTAAGTTCACCACTGATGTACAAGTAGACCTCTACTGGAGTAGAAACCGCGTTAGACTCTCCCGTTAATAAGCCGGGATTTGCCTTGGTAACAAACTTGGCTATTAAATCTAAACGCGCTGCGTATGGATCACCATTCCAAGTTACGGTGCCGCCTCTTTCCACTTCAAAGTTTTTGGCGAAAAGCCCTTCAATATTAAAGCGATATTCACCTTTTGCAACGGTATAAGTACCATATAATTCCAAATCTCGACTAGGCTCAAGTTTCATTTTTATAAGCCCCTGCCCTCTTGCATTTAACTGGTTACCCGTGCTCTCATTCAGAATGATACTCACCTTAGCATTGGGGTTAATATTCATATCAAAATCCAAACTTACCCCTTCATCGATATTAAAGTCATTGCTTAAAATACCCAAGGAATCTGGGTTAACATCAGGACTTATAAAGCTAACAAAACCACTTTGTTTCACTTCAGTAGCTCCACCAATAGGAATATTAAAGCTGGTATTGCGTGCACTTTCTACAACCGCTTTTACCTTTACTTTATTGGGTGGACCATTTACCTGAATAACCCCACTAGCGTAGGCTGTTCCATAATAGGCATCCTCCGCCTCAGACTTAGTATTAAGCACGAGTAATTCTTGGGCATCGATCTTCAAATCAATAAAGAAATCCTTAAAGTTATTATGCCTTACTTCACCCGAAAGTACTCCTGCGGTTCCAAAGCGCGTGTCTCGCAATTTTAGTTCAGGAAAAGATATTTTGTTATTGTTGATGGTGATTTCTGGATCGCCAATTAGGTTATAATCGGTTTGTAAGAAAGAAATTGTCATTGCCGCTTTAGGCAAACGTAAACTTCCATCAATTTTGGGATTTTTAATAGGCCCTGTAACGCTGATGGAACCGTTTAGTAATCCTCGCAAGTTTTCGGCAATAGGACTTGCAAAAGGCTCTAAAGCCGCAATTTGAAAACGATTGAAATCTAAATTTAAATTAATAAAGCCAGAGGAATCTGTGTTATAATAGCCCTCCAATAGCAGAGATTCGAGATTTCCCAAATTGAGGGCTCCATCCAGAAAAATTTTCTTCAGTGAATTATCAAAATCACTAGTTACATCTAAGTTCCCTAATCTAACCCCATTTAAATTTAAGCTGTCCACATGCAAGCTTGCCAGAAATTTGGGTGAGTCTAACAATTGTGTAGCCACTATTTCTGTGCGTAGTTTGCCTTTAAAGCGGGCGTTCTCATTAGGAAATAGGTAATTTAAAATCTTTAAATCTAACTCCTCCGCATTTACGCGTAATATTTGGTTTGAGTTTTTATTAATAAAGCCAGATGCGGTGATATTTTGCTTTAATCCCTTTAACTTTAAGTAGTCTATAGAAAAACCATTTGTATCCAAACGAAAGGAACTTCCACTAGAAAAATGGAAAGCTTCTTTGCCTAAGTTAAAAGATGAAGTGTCAATTATTATTTGATAATTATTACTTCCTTCAATAAGGGCGCGCCCCCTTAAGTTCGCATAGGTATCGATACTATCGCGTAAAATAAAATCCAGTTGATAGTTCATGCTATCTTCCAAATAGCTATTATCCAGCCTAATGCTGTCGATTATAAAGCCGGATGGACTGCTGTAATTATGTAAAGTTAAGGCGAGATTATTTTCATCATTAGAGCTAGTAAAGTTCAGGTCGATATCTCTGAAAATATGATTTTCATAGCGAATGCCGCGTGAATTAAGCTTGGCATTTAATTGTTGGCTAGTGCTTTCAAAATTACCTGAGATTTGGGTTCCGGGCTCAATTAAAAATTGCGGTAAAAGTAATTGGGTAAGTAAACTTGTGCTTTTTAACTTAAGGTGATAATTAAAATCCTTGGTGGTGATTAGATCGGGTTGATATTTTAGAGGCCAAAAGAATTTGTAAAGATTTTGCTCGAAGGTTACGGCTAAGCCAAGTAATGAAAAGTCCCCCTTAATATCTCCTTCAAGGATATCACTGTTGAAGCGCAATTCACGTAGAGAATCCTTTCCTAAGGAAATCACATTTATATCTTGGAAATAATGATTTTTCCGAGAGTTCTTGTATTGAGAGTCTTTTAGCGAAATAATCCCCTGCCAATGATCATAGTCTAGCGCTTGCAAATCAATAAGTAAATTACCCGAATACTGAGCACCAGAATCCGAAACTAAATGGGTTGCAAAAAGATTGGCGGAGTCTATTTGTGCCACAAAATCGAAGGTCATGGTATCGGAAGCAAAACTAGCTTGTCCCGAAAAATCGAGGTTTAGATTTGGGTCGGCCGCTTTAAAATCGCCGTCGAATAGGCCCTCCTCAAAAATACCGTTGATACTTAAATTATTATAGCTGTAATTTTTATAATCTAGTCGGTTAATATCGCCTTGTACTCTTGTTTTCATGGTAAAAGGATTAAAACCTATGCCCTCCACCTTTAAATCTACGGCTGCTAAACCTAAATCCTCTAATCCACTTATTAAAGCCAAGTCAATTTTAGAAGCCACAATTTGTCCTTGATATTGAGCTTTGTCTGCTAAATTAAAGTCCTTCGCTTCAAAGTTTAAACTGGCGTCGATTAGGTCGCCTGCCAATCTACTATCTGTGATAAAGGAATAAATACCGCCTGAAAATTTCCCCGACCAAGTGAACTCACCTACCTTATCTACTAGGGGGTTTATACTATCGGTAAAAAGGCCTATGATTCTTTTCACATCTGCCGAAGAGCTTTTTAAGCTGAAATCGTCAGTTTGCATAAACAGATTATCAGGACGAGTAGTTTCTTTGAGGTACAAATTCCCTTTAAAACTAGTCGTGTTTGCTGTTTCTAAAACGATATCACTCAACTGAAAATCGTTAATCGTACCACTGGCCTTCCCACTTAATTGAGCATTCGGAAAATCAGGATACGCTTTCGCAAAGTATTGCACATCAAGGGTATTGATACTAGAAAACAAGAGCTCAGTTTCTAATTGTACCGAATCTACAAAAGTGAGATATGCTGCAGGTGAATGATAGGAAAATATAAGATCACCTGCTAAATGGCTTCTGTTGGTGATTAGGTTTAACTTTTCCGCCTTCAGGCCCTTAGAACCATAAAAGAATTCCGAACGTAAATCCTTTAATTTAAAACCGGCAGGATCATTAAAGCTGAGCTTTTTAACATGGCCGGCGACATCAGGGCCACTAAGAATAAAGTTTTCTATCTCCCCTTCTACTTTATTCCAAAAAAAACGTGCCGAATTAACGGTATCATTACGATTCTCTAAATAAAAGCGACTATTCTCTAACTTTAGATCTTTGATAGACAAGGTGAAAGCCTTTTCACTTTGAGGCTTATTGGGATTTATGATTTGCGCTAAAAACAAGGAAAGATTTGTAGAGTCTTGTCCAGGATGGGTAAGCATGTGAAAAAACAGGCTATCCCCTTCCAAGGCAGAAATAGCCAATTTACTAGAAATCTGACTGTAGCCTAAAATTGCTGTTTGCAAAGAGCCTACATAAAATAAGGTATCCCCTTCTTCGTCGGGAAGAAGGAGTTTATTAAGCTCTAATTGATTGGGGAAAGTATACTTGATCGTCCCCAAACTAGCATTTAGGGCGAAAGTTTTATTAAAGTATTTCACAGCCTTTTTCGCGGCAAAACTCTGAACACCAGGCACTAGAAACAAAAGCCATAGCAGCAGCATTAGCCCGATTATGCCAAGGAAGATAGTTCTTAGTATTTTTAGAAATCTTCTGATTGTACCTTTGTTTTATGAACGAAATAATTTTAGCGATTGAAAGCAGCTGCGACGATACTTCTATCGCCGTGATGCATCAACGCAAAGTGCTTGCAAATGTAACGGCTAACCAGCAAATTCACGCAGAATATGGAGGCGTTGTTCCAGAATTTGCTTCACGTGCACATCAGCAAAATATTGTACCTATTTTAAGTAAAGCTTTAGCCGTCGCTAAAATTGATATTTCGCAGCTTGACGCCATCGCCTTTACTGCTGGACCAGGACTTCTAGGATCACTTCTAGTGGGCACCTCCTTTGCCAAATCATTAAGTCTCGCTCTTAATAAACCGCTTATCGAGGTTAATCATATGCAAGCACATATTCTGGCGCATCTTATTGAAAATGAAGAAGGTAAATACCCTAAATTTCCTTTTCTCTGTTTAACTGTTAGTGGTGGTCATAGCCAGATTGTGAAGGTGAATTCACCCTACGACTTCGAATTAATTGGTGAAAGTCTCGATGATGCGGCCGGTGAAGCCTTTGATAAAGCTGGTAAAATAATGGGACTAGAATATCCTGCTGGGCCAATAATTGATAAGCTTGCGCAAGATGGTAATCCCTTAGCATACAAGTTTGCCAAACCCAAAGTAGCGGATTACAACTATAGTTTTAGCGGATTAAAAACCAGTATTCTTTACTTTTTGCAGAAACAAGTAGCGCTAAATCCCAAATTTGTGGAGGAGAATATCAACGATTTGTCAGCCAGTATTCAAAAGACGATCATCGACATCTTGTTAGATAACCTCACGAAAGTTGCGAAAGATTTAAATATTAAAGAAATAGCCATAGCAGGCGGCGTAAGTGCCAACAGCGGTTTGCGAAAGGCCTTACAAGAAAAAAAGGAAATTCTTAACTGGGAGGTTTTTATTCCTGAAATGCAATACTGCACCGACAATGGTGGTATGATTGGTATTGCCGCCTATTATAAATATTTGGTGCAAGACTTTGCCGATTTATCCACCATAGCCCAAGCAAGAAAACCAGTAAACGCTTTATAATGAATCATTTCTTTTGTGAAAGTATCAGCAATGAAATTGGCATCCTAAATGAACAAGATAGTCACCATGCTATTCGAGTATTGCGCCTGAAGGAAGGAAGTCAAATTTCAGTAAGTGCTAATGATGGAAAGGTTTATTTAGCTGAAATTATAAACGGTTCAAAAAATGAGCTCCGTTTCAAATGCTCGCATTTAATCAGAGAAGAAAGACGCCCTTTAATAAATATCGCGATTGGCCCTACCAAAAGCAACGATCGCTTTGAATGGTTTTTAGAAAAGGCTACCGAAATTGGCGTGGCCAATATTTACCCCATTTTAAGTGCTAATTCGGAGCGTAAAATTTACAAAATTGAGCGCGGCGAAAAAGTAATCATGGCGGCTGCCAAACAAAGTAAGAAAGGCTTTCTTCCACAATTACATGAACTAGAAAAGTTCAACACCTTTATTACTAAAAATAGAACCATGCCTAAGTACATGGCGCATCTTGTGGAAGGGCCCAAAAAGAATTTACATGCCGTAAATTTTAAGGAGGAAAGTTTATTTTTAATTGGCCCCGAAGGTGATTTTAATGCGAAAGAACTTGATATCGCCTTAAAAGCGGGCTTCCAGGCCATTTCTTTAGGGGACGAAGTTTTAAGAACAGAAACCGCTGGATTACAGGTAGCGGCAGCAGCGGCTTTACTGCGTTGAAATTAGGTAAACTATTTCGCTGCTAAGCCCCATGTCAAATTTAAAGTCGAATACTTTACCTTTGTTTTTATGCGAAAATCTCTGCTTTTAGCTTTAATCCTACTAGGTTCAATGATAGCGTCGGCTCAAAAAGAGTCTTTGGCCATACTGAAATACCGTGGCGGTGGTGACTGGTATGCTAATCCTACGGCCTTAAAAAATTTAAGCCTCTTTTGCAATCAACAATTGAATACTAATCTAGAAAGCGATTACGATCAAGTAGCCGTTGAGTCACCCGAGATTTTTAATTATCCTTTCATTCACATGACAGGTCATGGAAATGTGGTCTTTAATAAAGAGGAAGCTGAGAACCTAGCTCTTTATTTAAAGTCTGGTGGATTTTTACATATTGACGATAATTATGGCATGGATGAATATCTGCGTAAGGAACTGAAGCGCATATTTCCCGAAAATGAATTAGTGCCTCTTGCTAAAGAAAACCTAATTTTTAATACTCCTTTTCGCTTCGACAAAGGTTTACCTAAAATACATGAACATGATAATCAGGCACCAGAAGCCTGGGGTATTTATTTCGATGGCCGCTTAGCAGTAGTTTATACTTTTGAGTCTGACATTGGCGATGGTTGGGAAGACCCTGAAGTTCATAGTGACCCAGAGGAAAAACGCTTAGCTGCTCTAAAAATGGGGGCGAACTTAGTACACTACGCATTTACTTCTGCTCGATGAATTCGGTTAGCAAACAAATATTAATAAGCCTTTTTTACATTGTTCTAGCAGTTTCACTAGCCTATATGCTTTGGGTGGTGCGCTATACTCTTACATATATTTTAATTTCCGCACTAGTCTCATTAATCGCTAAGCCGATCGTCGATTTCCTAAGTGGGAAAGGCTTTCTTAAAATAAAATTGGGTCGGAATCTATCCGCCATTTTAACCTTAGTTTTACTCTTGAGCCTAATCGCAGGAGTAATTGGTCTTTTTATTCCTGCCCTTATGCATGAGTTGCAAGTATTGCGGGCCGTGGATTTTGAAAATCTGTTCGGAGAATTTCAAAGTGAAATAAAGGAGCTGCAGCTAGGTTTAGGACTCACAAATGAGTTTAATTTTAAAATTCCTAGTCAAGCAGAGATTCTGCCTAAAATTGGTGACTTTGTTAACGTAGAAAGAGTTACCGAAACCTTTACCAATTTAATTGGCAGCTTGGGCAATCTTGCCTTTGCTCTTTTTAGCATCCTCTTTATTTCTTTTTTCTTTTTGAAGGAGCGTAATTTATTTCGTTCCATAATTATGGCTTTTGTTCCCGATCGCTTCGAAAATCGCGTGAAGAATATTTATCCGCGCCTACGAAGTAATATTAGCCGCTATTTTGTGGGTTTATTAATACAGATTACCATTATTACCACCTTGGTTTCCATAGGCTTAAAACTAGGTGGCTTTCACAATACCATTGTTATTGGTTTTTTTGCTGGACTAATAAATGTAATTCCTTATTTAGGGCCTATTATTGGTTTAACTTTCGGCATAACTTTAGGAATGGCGCAAACCCTAGGCGATAGTTCATTGCAATTCGCGCCTGCTTTTTTTATAATCATTGGCGTTTTTGGACTGGTTCAAGTATTAGACAATTTCATCACACAACCTTTCATTTTCTCGACGAGCATAAGAGCACATCCACTTGAAATTTTCTTGGTTATTTCTTTTGCGGCTTCCTTAGCGGGTATTGCGGGAATGATAGTAGCAGTGCCGGTTTACAGCGTTTTTAGGCTTTTAGCAGGGGAATTTCTCGGTCATATTAAATTTATCCGATGGTTAATTCCCTCAGAACACGAAAACAATGATGTTGAAGTTAGCCCAGCTGATAAATAAAGAAGAGAATAAAAATTTTATTCAGAAGAACCTTACTAAAGATAGCAGCTCTTTACTTTTCAAGTATGCCAAGGATGATGAAAAAAAGTTGCTGATCGAACAAATTGCTGCTCGTCAAAAAACACGTAAAAAATTACCCGACTTTTATACCAATTTAGAACTCATCTTGCCCGCGAGTGAAAATCTCGAGCAATGCACGAGTACTGAATTGGCTTCTTTTAAGGCGGGTTTAATTAATGACTATCAAAGCTTTACTGACCTAACTTCGGGCTTAGGTATCGACTTTTTTCATTTTGCCAGCAAAGCAAAGGAAAGCACTTATGTAGAACCTAATGCTAAATTATTTTCTATTGCTCAACATAACTTTAAGCAGCTTAATTTAAATCATCAATCTTTTAACGCTAAAGCAGAAGATGTTTTAGAACAAATAAGTTTCCAAGATTTAATTTATATGGACCCATCTCGCCGCGACGGGGTCAATGCCAAAATTGTTCGATTGGAAGATTACTTACCCTCAATTTTTGAGCTTTATTCTTCCTTGGTAAAAAAATGTAAGCGCCTTATTATCAAATGTAGTCCGCTTTTAGAATGGCGTTCTTATTTATCAAAATTACCGCATTGTGAAGAGCTTTGGATTTTAAGTCAGCGTAACGATTGCAAAGAAATTTGCTTTGTTTTAAATTTCAGCCTAGAGCCGTCAAATATCGATTTAAGGATAAAGGCCTATAATCTTCAGGATACTGATGTTCAAATATTTATCAACAAGTATCCCACTGCAGTTGAATCGAAATTTGGTCCCATTGCATCTTTCCTTTACCTGCCAAACAGTAGTATTATGAAAGCGGGTATAATGGATGCTTTAGCAGCAGAATTTGATCTGAAAAAATTGGCTGCCAACACCAATATTTACAGCAGTGAAACTTTAAAACCATCTTTCCCAGGGCGAATATGGTCTGTAAATCAAATACATAAGCCTTACGCAAAAGAATTAAAAGGTCGTCAGTTTAATGTGGTAAGTCGTAACTTTTTCGACAAGGCCTCGGTTATTGAAAAGAAGCTGAAATTAGAAAGTGGAGGACCAAAATATCTGATTGCATTAAATACAAATGATAGTTCCCATTTTGTGGAAGCCACAATCACTAACTAATTAACAAGACACTTTTAAACAGTAATGGCAAATTGTAGAAGTTTCGAACTATTTTTTTTCTACTTTTAATGCCCTAGTGAAACCAACTCGAAATCACATACTTTGGGGATTCCTATTAATGGGTCCATGGCTATGGGGACAGGCCATATTTGTAGCTAATCAGGGGCAATGGCAAGGCGACTTTCAGACGAAAGTGGAGCTTAGCAATGGCGCTATCTTTTTAGATTCAAAAGGTTATGTTGCCAGTTTTCTAAGCATTCCCCACGATCATGACCATGAAGATAGTCATGCTACTACTCATTCCTTTAAATTACAATCCTACAGAATGAGCTTTGAGGGTTCCAGCCCAGAGGCGAAATGGAAAGGAAAAGGAAAACAATACTATCCTCGTCATTATTTCCTCGGAAAGGAGCCTTCCAAATGGCGCAGTAATGTGAATTCCTCCGATCAGGTTGAAATCCAAAATATTTACCCCGGTATTTCCATAGAAATGCTTGAAGCAGATGACCGTTTAAAATATAATTTCATCCTAAAACCAAAGGCAAATCCCAATTTAATTGCGATGCATTACGAGGGATTAAAAAGTATATATTTAAAGGAAAAGGTTTTATATCTCAAAACTGCACTAGGAATAGTTAAAGAAAGCATTCCACTCGCCTACCAAGTTATAGATGGAAAACAAGTTAAAGTTAGTTGCGACTATGAGCTCGAAGGAAATACAGTTAAATTTAAATTAGGCCGTTACAAAGAGAATTACCCTTTGATAATAGATCCAGTCTTAGATTTTTCAACCTTCTCGGGCAGTGGCGACCTCAATTTTGGTAACAGTGCTAGTTATGGTGATAATGGTAGTATTTACGGCGCGGGGGTTAACTTTGGAATAAACTATCCTGTAACCAATGGCGTGTTCCAGTCAAGCTTCGAAGGTGACAGTGCTTTTAATGTAGATGTAACTATCAGTAAATTCAATGCTTCTGGCAGTCAATTGCTTTACGCAACTTATTTAGGTGGCCGAGATATTGAAGTGGTTCATTCCATAATTGCGGCCGAAAATGGTGACCTTTATGTTTTAGGGAATACGGGTTCTTCTAACTTCCCAGTAACCGGCAATGCATTTCAAAAAAACTTTGCGGGAGGTCCTTTTGCCACTTCTTTTGCTTTTAACGACTATAATCACGGTAGTGATCTTTTCATTGCTAATATCTCAGCCGATGGCAGTCAATTACGCTCTTCAACCTATTGGGGAGGAAGCGGGAATGATGGTTATAATGAAGCGATTTATAAGAATTACGGCGATCATTACCGAGGAGAAATAATATTAGACGAAAGTGGAAATGTTTTAGTGCTTAGCAGTACCAATTCAATGGATATTCCCCTAAATCAAGCCAATGATATTACTAGAAATGAAAGCTCTCAAGAAGCCATCGTAGCAAAGTTTAATCCTACTTTAGAAACATTAATATGGGCTAAGTATTTTGGAGGCTCAGGCTCAGAAACAGGCTACTCCCTAAAACAATTTGGTAATAAGGTATACATAACGGGCACAACCGCTAGTGACGACTTAGAAGTTACTCCTAATGCAATTTATACGGCACGTCAAGGAGACTACGACGGTTATCTTGCTAGTTTTAATACCGAAAATGGTAGCCTATTGAAAGCAACTTATTATGGTACAAATAAGGAGGATCAAAGTTTCTTATTGGATTATGACTATAATGGAAGCCTTTATATTTTTGGACAAACAAAAGGAGCTTTTAGCGTCACGCCAGGCGTCTACTCACAAGCAGGTTCACGTCAATTTCTTAGTAAAATAGATAGTTCACTTAGCAACGTTATTTGGCAAACTGTAGTGGGAAGTGGACAAAACAAACAAGACATTGTTCCCAGTGCATTTATGGTGGATGAATGCCTTAATATCTACATTTCTGGCTGGAGTGGTTTATCCAATTCGGTAAGCTTCCCTGCAATGCCAAATGGGAATACCTTTGCATTACCAACCACTCCTGATGCCTTTCAAAATACCACTGACGGAAGTGATTTTTACTTTATGATTTTAAATCATAATGCGAATAATCTTCTCTATGCTAGCTATTTCGGTGGTGCCGATAATGAACATGTGGATGGTGGTACCAGTCGATTTAGCAAAGATGGCACCATCTATCAAGCGGTTTGCTCTAATTGTAATAATAAAAGTTTTCCAACCACACCCAATGGATACTCTCCCACGAGCGGAAGTAATTCATGTAACATGGCTGTTTTAAAATTCAGTTTTCAGCAAATTTTAGATGCCGATGCCCAAATCAATTTCACTACCGAAATTGATAGTATTTGTGACGGCCTCAGGGTGAATTTTCAAAATGCGAGTAATAATGCCACTAATTATCAATGGTCTTTTGGAAATGGCAATAGTTCTACTAGCTTAAACCCCAGTGTAACCTATAGTGAATTAGGAACTTATTCTGTTACCTTAATTGCTTACGATACAATTTGTAATATTTCAGATACGGCTGTAATAGAGATTATTCATGATAAAATAAGTGAGCCAATCGCTGATTTCACTAGCGATTACATTGCTTGTGATAGTAGACTTAGTGTTGATTTTGAAAATTTAAGCACCCGAGCCAATCGCTTTCTTTGGAATTTTGGTGATGGAACTACAAGTACGGATCCTGCGCCTAGTCATAGCTTCAGTGCTTTCGATAATTATGAGATTATGCTTATCGCAGAAGATAGTATTTGTAATCGCACCGATACGATCTATCAAATGGTAAGCTTTAGCGATACCGCCGTCTTTCCTGAGATAGAGCCAAGCATAAGTTCCTGCAGTAATGGCGCCATTGACATTAGTATTCAAAATGATCGTCCTTGGTTTTTATATTTCTGGGAAGTAGAAGCAAAAAGCTTCCGCGGTAATGAACCAAATATTAAGTTCGATCAACCTGGCCAAAAAAATTTCAGCGTACTTATCAAAGACACCTTATGTAACCGTGAGTATATTCAAAACTTCGAACTTACTCTTAGCGAAATTCGCAATGAAATTTTCACACCGAATGCCTTTAGTCCCAATGGCGATGGCTTAAATGATGAGTACGAAATTTTTGGTGATCCCTGCTCGGTAGAAGCCAACTTGAAGATTTTTAACCGTTGGGGCCAAATGGTTTTTGAAACGGATCAACCTTACAGGCAGTTTTGGGATGGCTCCATAAATGGAAACCCCGCACCAAGCGGAGTTTACACATTTGTAATTCTTGAAGCGGGAAGAAAAGAACAAGGCTTCTTAAGCCTTATTCGTTAAATAGAAGTTCCCTTTCTAAATTTAGACTATCTATAAAAGCTCTAGCCTTAACTATGTCTTTTTGTATAATTCTATCTTCCTCTATAAAAGGTACTTCTTCACGAAAAGCGGATAAAAAGGATTCTAAAAAAGGTGAGGTTTTAGCCTCTCTAAAAAAAAGAGCTTGTGAAGCCGTAATGAGCTCAATAGCTAAAACTGTTTTTACGTTGTCTATAACCTTTTGAAGCTTAGTGGCGGCATTAGCCCCCATGCTAACATGGTCTTCCTGACCATTAGAAGAAACGATACTATCTACCGAAGCCGGGCTGCAGTATTGTTTATTTTGACTAACAATTGAGGCAGCGGTATATTGGGCTATCATTAACCCACTGTTCAATCCTGGCTTAGCCACTAAAAAAGCTGGTAATTCACGTTGACCACTTATTAGTAAGTAAGTTCTTCTTTCGGAAATATTTCCTAATTCTGCCATGGCCATTGCAAAAGAATCTAGCGCTAAAGCCAGAGGCTGTCCGTGAAAGTTACCTCCAGATATAATCTTATCCTCTTCTGCAAAAATGGTAGGGTTGTCGGTAACCGAGTTTAACTCCGTTTCAAATACCGAAGCTACATAGGAAATTAAATCTTTGGACGCGCCATGTACTTGCGGTACACAACGGAAGGAATAGGGATCTTGCACGTGCTTTTTGGAACTTTGCAATAATTCGCTTCCTTCCAAAAGGTCTAAAATATGAGAAGCAGTATGAATCTGCCCTTTATGGGGTCTTGCATAATGAATGAGCGCATCGAAAGGTTCGGGGCGTCCGTCGAAAGCATCTAGCGAAAGCGCTGCTGCTAGATCTGCTAGATAAAGTAATTTTTTGGCCTCGAAGTATGCATTGATACCCAATCCTAACATAAACTGCGTACCATTTAAAAGCGCCAAACCTTCTTTAGATTTCAACTTAATGGGGGCTTTATTAAGCTCCTTTAAAACTTGACTACTCTCCTGCCATTCGTCCTTATAATAAACTTCTCCCTCCCCCATTAGCGCAAGTGATAAATGGGCGAGCGGTGCTAAATCGCCCGAAGCTCCTAAAGATCCTTGTTCAAATACCTGCGGTAAAATATTGTTATTGTAAAAAAATATCAGCTGTTCTAAAAGTTCTACCCTAACACCCGATCGTCCTAACGAAAAAGCCTTAGCCTTCAACAAAAGCATGGTGCGCACAAAACTGGGATCCATAACGGCACCTGTACCACAGGCATGCGAGCGAACTAAATTTTCTTGCAGTTTTTCGAGGTCTTTGCCTTCAATAGCCACATCGCAGAGAGAGCCAAAACCAGTATTTATTCCATAAATGGCGCCTTCTTCGCGCTCCATTTTTTGATCGAGATAATCACGTCCCGCCTGAACGAGCTGGGCGGAGCCTTCCGATAAGGCAAGGCGATAATGTTCGCTAAGGATAGTATAAAGTTCAGCTAGACTTAAGTAACTGTCTTTAAGGGTATGAATATTAGTGCTTTCCATAAGTATTTGAATGTGCGCTGTTAAATTTTTCCAATAACTCTATTCTTCCCATTTCCAGCTGCTCTCCACTTTTCATATCCTTCACGGTAAAGCGACCACTTGACATTTCATTTGAACCAATCATTACTACAAAAGAAACTTCCTTCTTATTGGCATAAGCCATTTGTTTTTTGAGCTTGGCTTCGTCGGGGTAAACCTCCGATTTAACGTTTAGCTGCCTCAGTTCCCGCGCTAGCTTCATTGAATAAAGCGCCTCCTCTTGACCAAAATTAATGAAAAGTACTTCGGTAGTTTCTGACTTCAGCTCGGGTAAAAGATTAGCATCCATTAGGGCCAATTCAATGCGATCAAGTCCGAAAGAAATACCGATTCCTGGCATATCGTTTAAACCAAAAATACCGGTAAGATCATCATAACGACCACCTCCACCGATTGATCCAATATCTATACCACTGGCTTTCACCTCGAAGATTGCACCGGTATAATAATCCAGTCCGCGAGCCAGCGTAAAATCAAAAAATAATTGTTTATCAACTCCAATCTCTTTAGCCTGATTAAGTATGAAGCGTAAATCTCTTAATCCTTCAGCGCCCATTTCTGACTCGCCAATTAAAGAAGGTAGCAGGGCTAGCATTTCCTCATTGGAACCTTTCAAGCCAGCAATACTAGTTATCGCTGCTTCCGCAGATGCGCCCATTTCCTTGGCCTTCATTTCATTTATAACACCATTCAGACCAATTTTATCTAGTTTATCCAGCGCCACGGTAAAAGCACCGAAGTGATCGCTTAGTCCGAAATTCTCAACGATACCTGCTAATACTTTGCGGTGATTAAGACGAATTTCTACGGGTAATTTAAGTCTTTCAAAAACCTCGCTATACAGTGAAATAAAATCCAGTTCTAAAAGAAGTGAATCAGAGCCTACCACATCAGCATCACACTGATAAAACTCACGATAACGTCCCTTTTGAGGCCTATCCGCACGCCAAACTGGTTGAATTTGATAACGCTTAAAAGGAAATACTAATTCATTGCGATTTTGTACCACAAAGCGAGCAAAAGGAACCGTTAAATCGTAACGCAAAGCCTCTTCAACATTCTGATTTAAAGCTTGTTCCGCTTCATCTCCATCGGCCAATGCCTTCGTTAATTTTTCGCCTCGAGGCAATATTTTAAAAATTAAGCGGTCTCCCTCTTCGCCATATTTACCAGTAAGGGTAGAAAGCTTTTCCATGGCAGGAGTTTCGATTGCCTGAAAGCCGAACTTTTTAAAAGAATCTTTTAAAATTCTTAATATATACTCGCGATTAAGCATTGCTTGTGGCAATTGATCTCGCGTTCCTTTAGGTAGAGAGGGACTATAAGACATAAAAAATTTTGCGGCAAAAGTAGCCAAAAAATAGCGTCTGCCTAGAGTATACGGCAATCCTTTAAAGCTTCATTATAACGCGATGATTGTTCGAAGAAATACCACGTAACCACATTATTTGAATAGTTTTCAAAAGGGTTTTCATTGGCAAAGTAAATGGCAGACCAAGCTTTAAGACCAAAATACTCATAGGTTAGTAAAGCCATACAGCGCGCCTTGTGCTCTGTAATTTCGGCAGCGGTACCCTTCTGGTTTTGGTAAAGTTTTAAAATACGATCGGTAACTTTATCCAAATAGCGATTAAAGGTTACACTTGAAACTCTATCGTAAAGTATCCTATGCCACTTTGGCGAACCCTCCCGAAATTGAAGGGCAAAAGAATCGCCAATTTTAAGTGGCATACCGTTACCAGCAAGCATTTGTACTCCTACCCCACGCACATATGCTTTATCGCGATAATACTCATCGCCTACTTTGAAGCGATAAATTACCCGGTTTCTTTCTATCCCAATTACTTCTGCCGTGCTATTGCTTGGGTTAGCATTAATATAAAAGGCCAAAACAAATTGGTAACTATAAATACTGCTGAAAGATAAAATTACAATAACGAAAAAGGTAGTAATAGCGGCACGATAAGCTCTATTTTGTTCTTCTTGTTTCTGCTCGCGCCGCAAAGCAGCTCTAGCAAAAGCTTTTTTTCGTGCTTTTTCCGCAGCGGCCTTTTTCAACAATTCATAAAGGCGCTGTCGCTCCTCGTCGCTCAGCTTTTTATTCTGATTCTTAGTTTTACGATAGCCACTTATTATTTCGTATGCTTCTACAATTTCTTTAAATTTTTCTTTTCCGTTCGGATTCAGATCGGGATGATAGCGCATTGCTAACCTCCGATAAGCTTTTTTGACCTCTATTTTGGAGGCATTGGCTGATAAGCCTAAAACTTGATAGTACTGATCCAAAAAATCCTTAAAATTTGTTTATTGAGGCTTTAAAAATACTCTGATAAATCCTTAACTTGACGATTATTAATCAAACAATTTTATGCTACCCTATATTTTACTCCTCGTTCTCCTGCTGATTATAATTTTCTTCGGACTTTTTATTGTTAAGCAACAGCAAATTGCAGTGGTTGAACGATTTGGGAAATTTCTAAACACTCGATCACCAGGGATTCATTTACTAATACCTTTAGTGGATCGTGTGGCAGGACGAGTAAATTTAAGAATACAGCAATTAGATGTATTGGTAGAAACGAAAACGAAAGACGATGTTTTTGTTCAAATGAAGGTTTCAGTACAGTATATGGTGTTAAACACGGCGGTATTTGATGCATTCTATCGCTTAGAAAACCCGCAGGCACAAATTACTTCCTATGTATTTGATACTGTTCGTGCGGAAGTACCAAAGCTGCGCCTCGACGATGTTTTTGAAAAGAAAGATGATATCGCCAATGCGATTAAGCGTGAGCTTGAAGAAGCCATGAACACCTATGGTTATGGTATAATTAAAGCCCTTGTTACGGACATTGATCCTGATGATGCTGTGAAAAATGCCATGAATCGCATTAATGCAGCCGAAAGAGAAAAGGTAGCGGCAGAATACGATGGGGAAGCAGAAAGAATTCGCATTGTAGCCAAAGCTACGGCAGAAGCGGAGAGCAAACGTTTACAAGGACAGGGAATTGCGGATCAAAGAAGAGAAATTGCTCGCGGTTTAGAAGAGTCGGTTGAAGTACTTAATAAAGTAGGTATTAACTCGCAAGAGGCTTCTGCTTTAATAGTAATTACGCAGCACTATGATACTTTACACGCTATTAGCGAAAACACACAAAGTAATCTGATCTTAATGCCCAACTCTCCCAATGCCGCTAGTAATATGCTAAACGAATTGGTTACTTCATTTGCCGTGGGTAATGAAGTATCTAAAATGAATCCTAAAAAATCAGAATAAATAGATGCGTTTAAACAGACTAATTATCCTATTTTATATGAGCCTATTTTCCTCAAGTATCATGGCTCAAAACCAAACTTTTGGATTTGGTTTAGGAGGAGCGGCTTTTAAGGGTGAAACCTCTGATGACTTACAATCTATTGTAGAAGAGATTGGCGTTCAATCCCATCTTTACTATGCCATTGCTTTGAAGGATAGTCGCTGGCAAATTATGGCTCAAGTAAACTATAACCGAATTATCGCCGATATTGATGTAAATTCCGTTAATGGTCAATTAGTTAGCTTTAACACCCATTCCGAGCACTTTTTCACTTCTGTGGGTTTGCGTTTCTATTTTGACTCTTATACGCGAAGATATCTTCCGCGCTTCGGCCATTCGGCGCCTTTTCTTGGCGCTGACATTGGGGGAACTTTTTTTACCAATGAAACCAATACTCCCCTATTTAGTGATGGTGACAACATCACCATTAAAGATGGCGCTAGCCGAGATTTAGCTTTTCAAGTAGAAGCAGGTTATCGTTTTTATCTTAATGAAATTTGGAGCGTAGAGGCTAATGCTAATTTTCGTCACGGAACCAATGACTTATGGGACGGAATTGGAGGACATACAGAATTTAATGATTGGATCGTTTCATTATCTCTTGGCTTTGCCATTAATTTGTAAGTGCTTCGCTAAAACATATTTTATATGCTCTTTTTAAAACGATTTCATTCTTTTATTCTTTTTCTAATCCTCATTCTGAGCAGTTTCCACATTAATGCACAAAGAAATAATTTAAACTTTTTTGCCGGAATTATGGTCGTACAAGGTGAAGCTTCTGGTGGCGCTTTACTAAGTGATGATATGGCAATAGGCTCTGGTATTGGCTATAACGCTCCCCTCTACAAAAATAAAATCGAGTTTATTTCCAAATTGGAGTATTATAACCTCCGTTTAGATTACATAGAACAAAGCAACCCTCAAAACATCGGGGTCATGGAGGGAACTTGTACCCAAACTTCTGCAGGTATTGGTTTAAATATCTATTTGAATAAAAGTACCGAGTTAGTAAGCTTGTACCAACCTTTTCGTACCTATGTTTCTGTTTTAGCAGGACTATTGGTACAAAATAATAGTCTGAATTTTAGCGAGAACTTTAACTTTCCCAACCTGCAAGGCACTTTTGTATTACCCTTCGGTGAATTAGGCGGTGGTTTAAATGTTAGAGTTAACCCCACTTGGTCGGTAAACTTTAATGCCGCCATTAGAACTACTCTTTCTGATGAGGTTGATGGCCTTATTGGAGCCACAGATTCTCCCGATATTATGGGTATTGTCCGTTTTGGAATATCTTATAACTTAAAATAGCCCTTCATTACTTCAGCTTTTGATATTCAGGTAAAAAGGCTATCCTAAATAAAAAGTTAGAATCCCTTGAATACTTATTATCAATTATTTACAACCTAATTTGTTGTATCGAAATAAATTTTGATAAATTTGAACCGGCTCAAACAGGAGGGGAAATTTAGTTTATCAAAGCTTAATGAGGGTACTTGTCGTTTTACTAATCATTTTTTTAGCCAAGACTTCTAAGGCTCAGAATTCCAGCGTAACCTTTCATGGAACTGCCCTTAGTGTTTTAGGTGAAACAACGGGTGGATCAAGAATTGGTGATGATTTTGGCCTCGGACTTAACCTACGAATGGCCGCGCCTTTTTTCTTGAGAAACTTGGAAATCAATGGTGAAATCAGTTTTTATCAAATCAATATAGACTATACTCAGGCAGGCTCTGAAATCAGTTTTAATCACACCAAAGCAAGTCAATACAATTTGGGTGGAGGGCTAACTCTTTATCTTTTCCAAAAGGACAAAAGACCCTCCATGTATCATCCTTATCGCTTCTATATGTCTGGCTATGCAGGTATAAGTGCACATACTAACGAAATAATTGAAAGCCACAATATCAACTCTGCTTTTACCGTGTTTGAGGGCTTAATTCTTTTCCCTTACGGAGATTTGTTAGGGGGAGTTAAAATCCGCATTAATCCGCGTAACTGCATCGACCTTTTTATGGGAGGAAGAATGGCTTTAAGTGATGCAGTGGATGGCATTGCTGGCACAGGAGCCGCCCCCGACCTCATGATTCGCTTAGGCATTGGTTATTGCCATAGCCTTTAGTTTTATTAATTAAAATTCGATTTATCCATTCAGGGAAGTGATATCTATAATCGGTAGCATGCGTCACCAAATTGCTATGGCTAGAACCTATCTTTGCAAAAAAAATAGTCTTGTTCAAACAGTCAGCCCTACTATTAAAAGTAATTTTTTGGATTTTAATTGCCCTAAGTCTTAGCCCCTGGATTAATCCCCCAGTTGCCTTGCTATTAGGCTTTTTGTTCAGTCATTTCTTAGCTAACCCCTACGCTAAACAAAACAAGGAGGCCGTAAATTGGACTTTAAAATCAGCAGTAGTTGGTTTGGGTTTTGGCCTTTCAGCCGAAAAGGCTATTGGTGCTGGGGCAGATGGATTTTTAATAACAGTAGTAAGTATTAGCACTACTCTCTTATTAGGCTGGCTTCTAGGGAAGGCCTTAAAATTAAATAGCCGTTCTAGTTATTTACTCTCTTCTGGTACCGCCATTTGTGGAGGTAGTGCTATTGCTGCTATCGCTCCAATTATAAAAGCTAATGAACGCGATATAAGCATGGCTATGGGTACCGTTTTTTTATTAAACTCTGTGGCCTTGATAATCTTCCCTTTTATTGGTGAAGCTCTTAATCTCAGTCAGGGACAATTTGGCTTATGGGCAGCCATTGCCATACATGATACAAGCTCTGTTGTGGGAGCTGCTGCTGCCTACGGTGAAGAAGCCTTAGAAATTGCCACTACCGTAAAGCTCGCGAGAGCCTTATGGATTATTCCTTTAGCACTAATTACTGCCAGAATCTTTAAAAGCGAAGGGAAAATTAAGTTTCCTTATTTTATTCTACTCTTTATTGCCGCAATTATTATTAACTCCTATCTGGGTTTCCCAAAGGAAATCAGTGAGGGCATTAGCCAAGTTTCGCGACGAATTCTTACCGCCACATTGTTTTTAGTAGGGGCTGGACTTTCCGTTGAAAAAATCAAGAAAGCCGGATTGCCTTCCTTAATTTTAGGATTGAGCCTATGGATTTTTATCTCCGTAAGTAGTTTGGCCTTTATCTTTTGGTATAACTAAAAAAGGAGTGCTTCAAAACCTAAAAGCAATTGCCAAATTAGAGTTACTAGAGACAATAAGACATAAAGATATTTTCTTACAAAATTTTTCAGCTTCGTTCTATTTGGCTTAAAACCTGCACTTTCCAGTAGATGCGAATAAAAGGTAGTATCGTCGCTAACATCTAAATCGTGCTTGGCATTTAACAAGCATCTATTGAAAAGGATAAATTGAATTACAACTAATAGGTAAGCAGTAACCATTAGGTACCAAGAAAATAAAAATGGCCCAAGCCAAGCCAATAGAGTAATTAATAGGTGAAACCAAAAAACCCAATTGCGGGCACTATGTGATTGTGCATTACTCATCTTAAATGTTCAATTTATACCTGAGAAAATTGCATAGTATAAAGTCTAGTATAAAATCCACCTTTAGCTAAAAGTTCATCGTGGGTGCCCTCTTCCACCACTTCACCGTGATCCATAACTATAATTTTATTCGCCTTTTTAATGGTCGCTAACCTATGGGCAATAACTACTGAAGTGCGACCTTCGGTAATCTTTTCGATAGCTTTTTGAATCAATTGCTCACTTTGGGTGTCAATAGAGCTGGTCGCTTCATCTAAAACCAAAACTGAGGGATTGGAAACATAGGCCCTTAAGAAGGAAAGTAATTGTCTTTGGCCCACGGAAAGCATATTACCCCTTTCCTGCACATTGTAACTATACTGATCTGGCAGAGATTCAATAAAATCGTTTACCCCAATAAATGCGGCGGCTTCCGCCACTTCTTCGTGACTGATATCCTTATTTAGGGTAATGTTGTTTTTAATGGAATCACTAAATAAAAACACATCTTGGAGCACCACAGCTATATTCTCTCTTAGGTTACCCAATTTAATTTTCCGGATATCCACCCCATCGAGTAGTATTTCACCTTCCCAGATTTCATAAAAACGGCCCAACAGGTTTATCAAAGTTGACTTACCGGCTCCTGTTGCTCCTACTATCGCAAGGGTTTCGCCTGGAGCCGCCCTAAAACTCACATTTTTAATAATTGGCTCATCTGGTAAATACCCGAAGGTTACATTTCTAAATTCTATTTCCCCTTTTACATCCGAAAGCTCCTCTTCCCCTTTATCCTCTATTCTATCTTTAGTGTCTAATACCTTAAAAACTCTTTCGCTACTTACCATGCCCATTTGCAAAGTATTGAAGCGATCAGCTAGCTGGCGCAAAGGACGAAATAGCATGTTTACAAAAATTATAATGGCGGTTATTTCACCCAACGTGATATCTCTACTGGGAGCATCACCGGCCCAGTTAAAGAAATTATGCATCCAAATTTGCAGCGAATATTTTTCACTTACCCCGGCTGCTTGCAAACCACCATACCACACAACAAGGCCAATACTTATGGCGCTCATTATTTCTATTACGGGCAAAAAGATTGAAAAATACCAAATAGAGCGAATGTGTGCCTCGCGGTGCAAATCGTTATTCTTTTTAAAGCTTTTCATTTCTGAGGCTTCACGATTAAAGATCTGAACCACATTCATACCACTAATATGTTCTTGTACAAAAGCATTAAGCGTGGCCACTTGCGTTCTAACATCTTGAAATGATGCCTTTATTTTAAGTTGAAATAAGCGTGTAGCATAGTATAAAACGGGCACAACAGAAAGAGATATAAGCACCAAGCGATAGTCGAAAAAATAAAACATCGCAAGAACCATTACCACAATTTTTAGCAGGTCACCAAAAATAACCAGAATGCCCGAAGCAAAAATATCCGCTATGGTTTCTATATCGGAAACCGCTCTCGTTACCAGGGTACCTATTGGCGTTTGATCGAAATACTTCAGTTTGAAAGACAGAATGTGCTGGTAAAGCTGAATGCGTAAATCACGGATAATACTTTGACCTAAAAAGTTTGCTCCAAAAATAAATAGGAACTGAATTAAGGCCTCTAAAACCAAAAGGACACCTAAAATTAGGGTAAAGTTGAATAACATATCCGCATTAGGTACGAGGATAAAATTATCGATGCTGTACTGAATTAAAATAGGCCTGGCGGTAGACAGGGCACTGAGTAATAGCGTCAGAACGAAAGAACCGTAATAAACAAAGCGATAAGGCTTTACATAGGTTAAAATTTTTGCTAAAAGCTTTAAATCGAAAGCTTTACCACTAACTCCTTCTGCCATTTATATAAAAATATCTTCAGGGTAAACAACCCTAATTAAGTATAATCCTTGCGCTGGAACAGATTGTCCTGCTTGTTTTCGGTCTTGCGCTTCTATCATTTTCTGAAAGTCCTCTAAAGACATTCTTCCTTTACCTACTTCTAGCAAACTGCCCACAATCGCTCTAACCATATTTCGTAAAAAGCGATCTGCACTAATATGAAAAACCCACTCTGCCCCGCGGTCTTCCCAATAAGCTTGGCGAATGTCGCAGATATTTGTTTTGGTTTGCGTTCTTGATTTCGAAAAGGAACTAAAATCCCTTTTACCCATCAGTAAATTAGCCGCCCCTTGCATCGCCTCTAAATTTAGGGGGTAAAAAATATTAGCTGCTAAGTTATGATTAAATGGACTTCTTTGCCTGTTTATTCGATACTCATAAGAGCGTTCTATGGCATCAAAACGTGCGTGGATGTGGGGTTTTACCTCAAACATGTCCTTAATAACCACATCTGGCGCCAGCAACTTGTTTAAGTTTTGCATTAAGGCAGAAGTGTCTTCAATCCTTTCATCCCAATCGAAATGAGCAAACATCTCTTTAGCGTGCACTCCCGTGTCGGTCCGACCAGCTGCAGTAACATTAATATCCTTTCTTAACAAAAGTGATAATTGCTTGTTAAGATGTTCTTGCACCGTGTATCCATTAGGCTGAATTTGCCAACCGTGAAAATGGGTGCCGAGATAAGCAAGTTTTAGGAAATAGCGCAAAAGGACTTTCTTTGCGGCAAAGGTATTTAAAAGCTAGAAGAAGATACATGAAGATTACTCTATTAAGCGATAGTCATTCTTATATGGATGAGCAAGTTTTAAAGTTATGCGCAGGAAGCGATGAAATTTGGCATGCGGGTGATATCGGTAGCCCTAGAGTATGTGATCAACTCGCTAAGGTGGCTAAAGTTAGAGCCGTTTTCGGAAATATTGACGACCCCAGCTTACGGCGAGAATGGCCCGAAGTACTAGCTTTCGAAGTTGAAAATTATAAAGTTTGGATGACTCATATTGGTGGTTATCCCGGCAGATATCATCGTGGCATTAAAGAAAAACTTCGCGAATTCAAACCCGATCTTTATATCTGTGGTCATAGCCATATCCTAAAAGTGATGCCAGACAAGGATTTGGGCTTACTCCATATGAACCCTGGCGCGATAGGAAAACAAGGCCTGCACCAAATAAGAACCTTGCTCCGCTTTAAAATTGAAAAGGGAAAGCTAAGTGATTTAGAAGTTGTGGAACTCGAACGCTGGCCTAAAAACTAACGCAAGCGGTCGGCCGCTCTAATCATCATTTCATCTTGCATAACTCCGCGGTTGGCTAAAGAAATCAAAACCACACTTAGTATTGGAAGGAAAATACCGATGCCTAAAGCTTTAGGATCTGTGCCGAAATTCTCGTACCAGAAGTAAAAAAGAAATCCAATTACGATAAAAAGTAGAATAATATTTAGTCGACCCAACACCACTTGCAGCTGACGCTTTTTAAACATAAAAAGAGCGACAAAACTTAAAATAGCACTTAAAATAAAGAGGGTCAAGAAAATAGGATAATCCACCAAAGTCTTACGCCCCGTCTCGCTTTGAAAAAAGCTCACAAAAAAAGAAAGAAGGCCCATTATTAAACCGGAGGCCCCAAAATATAGCGTCTGAATTCTTTGAATCATTTTAAAATTTTCGACAAAATTGCTAAAAATTGTGGGATAAGCTTAGGCTTAATAGAATTCTTTGTAATATTGTGCACCTTGTTAAGGAAAACGAATTGTAAAATTATCCTAGTTTAGGATAAGCCTTAGCACAATCACCATCTTTTATTTCATCTTTTTAGAAAGATCAAGCAAAATTATCTTTTTGTATTCCCATGTACGACATTAATCAGTTAAAGGCTTTAAAGCTGCCCGAGCTTAGACAAATTGGAGAAGCCGCCCGCATTAGTAAATTCCGCACTATCAAGAAATTAGAGCTTATCTATGCGATTTTAGATAAACAAGCCATCAACCCTGAGGCTGTTAAAGACATAAAGTTTACGCCTGTACCGGACGACAAGCCTACCGAAGCCGAAGTGGCTCCAGAATTAAAAGAAAAAGTTGTTTCAGCCAAGCCCATACTAAGGAAGAAAAATCCTGAACTAAACAAAGAAGCTAGCACTGAAAATCCTAAAGTGGCTAGTGACCAACGCAGAGATCCACGTGCGAAAAATACCGACTCTCGTCCTCCTCGCGGAGAGAGACAGAACGATAAGCTCCCCAACAAACGCACAAACCCCGACCTTAAAGAAGATACGACTAAAGAGGGGACTGAAAATAATGCAAAACCGATTATCAAGGAACGTAGAAACGATAACCCTCGTGATAGTCGTCCTAATAAAAATGATAATCGTAAAAACGATACCCGCCCGGAAGCTCGCAAAGACGAAAGGAAGGATGATCGTAACGATGATCGAAAGGAAGACAGAAAAGATGAGCGCTCAGACAATCGCTCGGATAACAATCGTAATGATTCTAACCGCGGCCAAGAGTCAAGGCAAAATACCAATCCTAGACAAAACAATAATCAACGCAATCGCCATCGCGAATATGACTTTGATGGTATTGTAGTAAGTGAAGGTGTATTAGAAATGATGCCCGATGGTTATGGTTTCTTGCGCTCAAGCGATTTCAATTATTTAAACTCCCCTGACGATATTTATGTGTCACAAAACCAAGTAAAGCTTTTTGGCTTGCGCACGGGTGACACAGTGAAAGGTCAGATTAGACCTCCGAAAGAAGGTGAAAAATATTTTCCACTAGTTAAAGTAGAAAGCATTAATGGTCGTAAACCAGATTGGATTAGAGATCGTGTTGCATTTGAACATTTAACTCCACTGTTCCCGGAAGAGAAATTTAATATCACAAACCGTCGTGGTACTTTATCCACCCGAATTATTGACCTCTTCTCTCCTATCGGTAAAGGCCAGCGTGGATTAATCGTTGCCCAACCAAAAACGGGTAAAACTACTTTACTAAAAGAGGTAGCTAATGCCATTGCTGCAAATCATCCCGAGGCTTATTTAATAATTCTTTTAATTGATGAAAGACCGGAAGAAGTAACAGACATGGCCCGTAGCGTTAATGCCGAAGTGGTAGCTTCTACTTTCGATGAGCCTGCAGAAAGACACGTAAAGGTGGCTAATATTGTTTTGGAAAAAGCCAAGCGAATGACCGAATGTGGTCATGATGTAGTCATCCTCCTCGACTCTATTACTCGTTTAGCCCGAGCTTATAACACCGTATCGCCGGCCTCAGGTAAAGTACTTTCGGGTGGTGTAGATGCCAATGCATTGCATAAACCCAAGCGCTTTTTTGGAGCTGCTCGTAAAATAGAAAATGGTGGTTCTTTAACCATCTTGGCGACAGCCTTAATTGATACAGGTTCTAAAATGGACGAAGTAATCTTCGAAGAATTTAAAGGAACTGGTAATATGGAAATGCAATTGGATCGTAAAATTGCCAACCGTCGTATTTGGCCAGCCATAGACCTAATTAGTTCTGGTACTCGAAAAGAAGATCTTTTATTGGACAGAGATACCTTGCAAAGAATGTATATCTTAAGAAGACATTTATCAGACATGAACTCGGTAGAAGCCATGGAATTCCTATTCGATCGCATCAGCAGAACTAAAGATAATGCCGAATTTTTGGCCAGCATGAATGGATAACAACAATAATTTGAGCCCAGGCTCTTACTGTTATTTTGTAAAAGATTTAGAGGCGGGCCATGTGCACCGCCTCTATCATGATACGCAGTATGGTTTTCCTATTGAAGATGATGACGAGCTCTTTGGACGCTTAATTTTAGAAATTAATCAAGCTGGCTTAAGTTGGGATACCATTTTAAAAAAGCAGAATAATTTCCGTCGGGCCTATGATGGTTTTTCCATCGCTAAAATTGCTGCTTACCGCGAAGGGGATATTAACCGGCTTCTTTCCGATGCTAGTATTATCCGCAATAAACTAAAGATAAAAGCCGCCATATTTAACGCCCAGCAAGTTGCCAAACTTCAGGTAGAGTTTGGGAGTTTCAAAAAATGGCTAGATCATCAAACCTTTACTGAAAAGGCAGATTGGGTAAAACTCTTTAAAAAGACTTTCAAATTTACAGGCGGCGAAATAACGGGCGAATTTCTTATGAGTACGGGCTATCTACCCGGAGCACATGTAAAAGAGTGTCCCATTTATAAGCAATTGAGCTAATCATCAAACATCGTGTTTAAGTGATTAAGGCAGGCACTAACATTAAAGTAGAGTCCGTCAATTTCATATTCATTCTCAGCTAAGTCCAATAAATCGCATTCTCCAATTAATGATTGTTGATTGCCGAACTTAAAGCCAAAAACACCCAGCAAATAGTACTCATGACTAGTGTTGATAACGTAAAAAGCTCTTTCGGGAGAAATTCCATCACCTGAGCTAATTAACACATCCACAATACTATTGTGTTTCCATAAAATCTGCTCATAGGCCAAAGAATCAGAAAGATTCTTCAGCGCCCAAATTTTATAACTCATCGCATCTAAATCGAAGGGGAAATCGGCTAGGGAGCTATCGCAATAGGAATTTAAAGTTTCATAATCGACCTGAGTCAAGCTGTCCTTTCCAAGTAATTCTCTAATACTAGACTTATATTTAGAATGAGAATAGGGACTATACGCGCTTTCATAAATGTAACCGTAGTAAATATGCCTTAGCTCTTCTAAACTTAAGCTAGAATCGGCATCATTAAAGCGTGCATTTAAATTGGGATAATAAAAATCACCTTGCTCATCAGCCACCGCTTTTTCTATGGCCTTATAATCTGGTGCGGTGAAATCCCAAGACTGGCCTAATAAAGCAGTGGAAACAACTAAAAAAACAAAGGTGGCGAAGATTTTCAAGTTCGGCATTTTTTAAATTTAGAGGGAATTTAAAAAATTTCTTTGACTAGGGCAGCCCCATGTACTTATGGCTCTGTATACTAATCTGCCATTGCGGATTGGCCATTACATAGTCAGCTATTTTGGGCATCATTTGCTCCCTCTTACTCCACTCTGGTTGTAAAAATAACTTGCATTTATCGCCCACCTTAGCGGCGTGTTCTTCTGCCCACTTAAAATCGTGGTTATTAAAAATAATCACTTTTAGCTCATCTGCATGAGGGTAAAACTCGGCCAAGGGAGCTTTCGTCTTTTTAGGACTTAAACAAATCCAATCCCATCTACCACTGAGTGGATAAGCGCCAGAAGTTTCAATATGAATAATTTTTCCCGCCTCGGTAAGTTTCGTGGTTAAAGGTTCCATATTCCAGGTAAGTGGCTCACCACCAGTAACAACCACCGTATTACTATAAGGCATGCTATGCTCTACGATCGCATCTACGGCAGTGGGAGGATGCAAATTGGCATTCCAACTTTCCTTTACGTCGCACCAATGGCAACCCACATCGCAGCCACCAATGCGAATAAAATAGGCTGCCTTTCCCATATGAAAGCCCTCTCCTTGAATGGTGTAAAACTCCTCCATTAAAGGCAACATTTGCCCTTTATCCACTAACAACCGTGTCTTTTCATCCATTTTGCAAAAGTAAGCTTAGTATTTTACCGCTCGTCGGCAGATGCGAAAAAATAAGAATCACTTTTAAAAATTAAGTGAAGGATTTGGTCCCGCAATGTTTGTAGCTCCCTTCATTATTTATATTTGTGAAAACATTTTACAATGCCCGCACACGAAATCGATTACCGTCTAATTGGCGAAGAAATGCAAGCCGTTGAAATAGAGCTTGATCCGCAAGAAACAACCATTGCAGAGCCTGGAAGTTTTATGATGATGGAAAGTGGTATACGCATGCAGACTCTTTTGGGGGATGGTAGTCGTGAAAATGAAAGCTTTTTTGGGAAAGTATGGAATGCAGGTAAGCGCGCCCTTACGGGAGAAGGGTTATTTATGACCGCTTTCTCCAACGAAGATACCGTGAAACGTAAAGTTTATTTCGCTTCACCCTATCCTGGAAAAATAATTCCGGTAGACCTTAAAGTCTTTGGTGGAAAAATTATTTGTCAAAAAGATGCTTTTTTATGCGCAGCCAAAGGCGTAAGCGTTAGCATTGAATTTAAAAAGCGAATTGGCGTTGGTCTTTTTGGCGGCGAAGGCTTTATAATGCAAAAACTAGAGGGCGACGGTTTGGCCTTTTTACATGCTGGTGGCAGTATCATCGAAAAGGATTTAAAAAGTGGCGAAGAACTTAAAGTAGACACCGGCTGCTTGGTAGGCTTCGAACCGAATGTTGATTATGATATTCAATTTGTGGGCGGTTTACGCAACACTATTTTTGGAGGTGAAGGCGTCTTCTTTGCGCGCTTACGCGGACCGGGCAAGGTATTTATTCAATCACTTCCTTTTAGTCGTTTGGCCGATCGAGTGATTTCTGCCGCACCAAAAATGAATGGCAACAGCAAAGGTGAAGGCAGTATTTTAGGGGGTATTGGAAACCTTTTTGACGGGGATAATTCATGAGAAAATTAATCGTAATCGCCTTAGTCTTTCTCAGCTTCCCAGGCCTCAAAGCCCAAAGCGATGAAGACTTTGAAAAAATAGCGCAAAACCTATTAAGCTTAATTACCGATACCAATGAATTACCGCGCTTAGAATATATCCGTATTAAAACCTATCGCGAAATGGCCGATCAGCAAGACTGGCCCGAAAGTGAAAAGGAAGAATACAAATACGAGATTGAAGCTAAATACAGTTTAGAATACGAGCTCTTCCATAAAAGATTGGGACTATTATTAGACCGCTATTATTTAGAAGCTCACGATGGCGCACAGGCCGAATATCTTTCTTCTGCCTATCAGGCGAAAGCCGACTTTAAAAACACCTACCAAGCCGAAATGCGCTTTTTATATTCTTATAAGGGTATGCAAAGTATAGTAACCTTCCGTTACGAACTTTTTTATAATGGCAGAGGATTAGGCTTTTTCGGCCCACCGATTTTAGAAGATTTTTAAGAATTCCGCTTTTGTAGCATTGGCACAAAGCGAAAATCGCCGTGGTCTTCTACTGAAAAGTCATCCTCACTATTGCGAGTGATTACTTTCATACGTTGCTCTTTATCGCCTACAGGAATTACTAAACGCGCCCCAATTTTAAGCTGTGCTAATAGTGGTTTGGGAATATAAGGGGCGCCCGCTGTAACAATAATACCATCAAAAGGAGCGTACTGAGGCCAACCAATATAACCATCACCAAATACCTGATTTAGCTTGTAATCCATCTTGCTAAGCATCATTTTGCTGAAATCGAAGAGTTCTTTCTGCCTTTCAATAGAATAAACTTTAATACCCATGGCTACTAGAACGGCTGCTTGATAACCCGAGCCAGTGCCAACTTCTAGTACCTTATCACCTTCTTTAAGTCGCATTTTTTCACTCTGAAAGGCAACCGTATAGGGATGGGAAATAGTTTGATCGGCCCCAATTGGAAAGGCTCGATCTTGGTAGGCAAAGTCTTCAAAACTACTATCTAAAAACAGATGACGAGGCACCGTTCCAATCGCTTTCAAAACCAAGCGATCACGAATTCCTTTTTCGATAAGCAACTTTACCAGCTTATTGCGCATTCCTCTATGGCGGGGCAAATCATTCACATGGCGAATTTGCTAATATTTGCCCGAATCGCCACCAGAAGTTTTAAAGAAAATAAACAGTTTTTTGTGAACACTTATTGATTAAAAACCGCTACTCTACCCGCTTGATATAGTATTTTTACCGCACAAAATTTTAGCATGTTAAAAATCGGCGTTTTAGGAGCAGGGCATTTAGGTAAAATTCACCTGCGCTGTATCCTCAATCTTCCATCACATTATCAATTAGTAGGTTTTTTCGACCCACGAGAAAAGGTGGCCGCAGAGATTGCCAAAGAATTAAATATCACCGCCTTTGCTTCGGTTGAAGCTTTAATTGAGGCAGTTGATGTGGTCGATATCGTTACCCCAACGCTAAACCACTTCGAGCTTGCCGTACTAGCAGCCCGAAAAGTAAAACACTTTTTTATTGAAAAGCCCATTACGGAAACACCGGAACAAGCTAAAAACTTGATTAAACTGTGTGAAGAAGCGGGTGTTAAAGCCCAAGTTGGCCATGTAGAACGTTTCAATCCTGCTTTCCTTGCGGTTAAAGATTCCATCAACAATCCGCTATTTATTGAAACACACCGATTAGCCGAATTTAATCCGCGTGGCACCGATGTTCCCGTTGTTTTAGATTTAATGATTCACGATATAGACATTGTTTTGGGCACCATTAAATCTCCCGTAAAAAAGATTCATGCCAGTGGTGTAGCCGTTTTAAGCAATAGTCCCGATATCGCTAATGCACGCATAGAATTCGATAATGGCGCAGTGGCCAACTTAACCGCTAGTCGCATTTCCTTAAAGAACATGCGTAAAACAAGAATCTTTCAAAGGGACGCCTACATCAGTATCGACTTCCTTACCAAAGAAAGTGAAGTGATCCGCATGAAAAAGGATGTAGATGAGGCGGACCCTTACGCTATGATTATGGAATTGAACGACGGCGAAAAGCGTCAAATCTATTTTGAAAAGCCGGAAAGTAAAGCCAGCAATGCGATTCAAGAAGAATTGCGTTCTTTTGCCGACGCAATCAATAAAAAGGTAGATGTGAGCGTTAGCTTAGAAGACGGTTACAAAGCCCTGCAGGTAGCGCATGAAATCTTGCAAAAAATCGATTTGAACCACAACCAAATTACCTAGAAAGGTAGATGTTTAAAAGACTATTCACTTTTGCCTCCATTGGAGCACTGTTTGCTATTGCTGCCTGCGATCAAGATGAGGCCAAAAAGCCTGTCTACTTACAAATAGATGCCATTCACCTAGAAACGGATTATACCGAAGAAGGCAGTGCACATCAGAGCATTACTACAGTTTACGTTTTTGCTAATCAGGAACCCGTAGGGGCCTACGAAATGCCCGCTACCATTCCCGTTATTTTAGAGGAAGGTACTAATGACTTGATACTCTTTGCCGGGATAAATACCAATGGTATTGCTTCATTTCGATCCATTAACGATGCCTTTACCCCCATATATCTAGAGGTAAATAATCCCAATACACCAGGGAAACTGGATACTATTGTTTTAACCGATGAGCAGCTAACCGTTACTTACCGTGATAATTTCAACTTGGTGGTGGTAGAAGATTTCGACGATCCTGGTTTGAACTTCGAAAGTACTTTGTTTAGCGATACAGGGATTTTTAAAACAAATGATCCTGATAGTATTTTCACCTTTACACCCTTTGGTACTACTACGCCCGAGCCCAATAGCAATTCTGGTCTAATAATTCTCGATGACAATAATCCTTTTGTGGAACTTTCATCCGTGGTGGCCTATAATTTAACTCGTGGAGCACAAAACATTTATCTAGAAGTGAGTTACAAAACCAATGTAAATGTTGGCTTTGGGCTTATCGCTGATTTCCCTTCGGGAGATGCGCAAGATGTTACCACTGTAGTGTTCCCAAAAGAAGAATGGAATAAAATTTATATAAATCTGATTACCGAATTTCAGGCTTTTCCGGGAGCGAGCGGATATAAAGTTCTGATAACGGCCAGAAAACCTTCTGATGTTGCTGAGGCTAGAATTTATTTGGATAATATCAAACTGATTTACGAATAAATGAAGAATGCTCGTTTACAAGTCTTTAAGTATCAGTTTTGGGATGTAATTGCAGCTGTTTTATCCTACACTACTCTGTTTGTCTTCCGCAAATTAGTAGTCGAATCGGAAATATTTGGCCTTACAAATTTTGAGTTCACTCCCAATTACTACATCGGCTTAGTAGCGATTCCTTTCTTTTGGTTAATGGTTTATATAATTACCGACTTTTACCGTGACATTTACCGTCGCTCACGTTTAAAGGACCTTTTTTACACTTTCAATACAAGCTTTTTAGGTAGTATTTTTATTTTCTTCGCCTTAATTCTCGACGATAGTGTTTCTAACTATACCGACTATTACCGTGGCTTTTTGGTTTATTTCGGAGCACACTTTTTTATAACCGCCCTCTTTCGATCTTTAATTAGTACCCGCACCGCCTATCGCACACGCAGTGGTAAAATCGCCTTCAACACTTTAATGATCGGCAGTAATGCAAAGGCGGCGGATTTATATGCGCGTTTAGAATCGAGCAGTAACCGTAAAACAGGTCATAACTTTGTAGGCTTTGCCAGTGTTGACAATAATATCCGCTTTCTCCTTGAGAAAAATCTCGAGCACCTTGGCAATCACCTAGAATTACCCCAAATCATTGCCAACTTTGAAGTGGAAGAAGTTATAATTGCAATTGAATCTTCCGAACACCACCGCTTGGAAGAAATTGTGAATAACCTCGAAGACACGTCGGTTAAAATCAAAATGATCCCCGATACCTACGATATCATTTCTGGTAAAGTGCGAATGGAGTCAATGCGCTCCATTCCTTTGGTAGAAATTAACCACCAGCTAATGCCAGGCTGGCAAATGGTTTTAAAGCGTCTTTTCGATATTTTCGCCTCCATTCTTGTTTTCATTATCCTTTCTCCTCTGTTAATTACCGTAATGCTGATCACTAAATTTAGCGACAAAGGACCCATTTTCTTTGTGCAAAATCGAGTGGGAATTCACGGTAAGCAATTTAAGATGTACAAATTCCGCTCTATGGTGGTGAATGCCGAAGAGAACGGACCGCAATTAAGTAGCGAGAACGACGATAGAATTACACCATGGGGCAGAATTATGCGAAAATATCGCCTTGATGAATTGCCTCAATTCTTTAATGTACTCAAGGGCGATATGTCTATTGTAGGCCCCAGACCCGAGCGAAAATTTTACATGGAAATGATTAGCAAGTATGCTCCTCACTACCGTCATTTACAAAAAGTTAAGCCCGGCATTACCTCTTGGGGAATGGTGAAATTTGGCTATGCCGAAAATGTAGAAGAAATGGTGGAACGTCTCAAATTTGATGTTATTTACATCGAAAACATGAGTCTTCTAAACGACATCAAGATTTTAATTTACACCGTGATAATTGTTTTACAAGGTCGTGGGAAATAACTATGGATCAGTACGATTTAGATGCATTTCGCGCGAAAGCGCAACAGCAAAAAGGTGAAACCAAAAAGATCTTTAAAGACTTAAAACGCCTCAAAGCCAAAGAGCTTGATCAAGTATTTCATAAAGCTCATGATGCGGCTTTTCAGAAAATTGATTGTTTAAAATGTGCTAATTGTTGTAAAACTACCGGCCCCCTTTTCACCCCCAGCGATACCAGTCGTTTAGCGAAACACTTTCGTTTAAAACCATCGCAGTTCAGCGATCAGTATCTGCGTTTAGATGAAGACGGTGATATGGTATTAAAAAGTGTACCCTGCCCCTTTCTCGGAGCGGATAATTACTGCAGTGTTTATGACATTCGTCCGAAAGCTTGTCGCGAATATCCCCATACCGATCGCTTCAAAATGCATCAAATCCTAGCCTTGACTGAAAAAAACGCCAGCCTTTGTCCGGCCGTTTTTGAAATAAGCAGAGCGCTATCTGCTAAAAAAGCCTAATTAGTTGGCTGAAATTTTCAGTCTACTTATCTTGGTGGACCAATCAATTAAAGATGCCAAATACATTAGATGCACTGCGCCTAAACTTTAGCCCAGACTCTCTGATTCTTTTAAATATTTGCCTCGGGGTGATCATGTTTGGAATCGCTTTAGACATTAATATTGACGACTTTAAGATTCTTTTAAAAAACCCTAAAGCGGCCTTGGTAGGACTTTTATCTCAATTTATTGTTCTCCCCTTTCTTACTTACCTCCTAATTTTAGTTTGGCAGCCACAGGCCAGTATTGCCATGGGAATGATATTAGTAGCTGCTTGCCCGGGGGGTAATATCTCAAACTTTATGAGTCACTTAAGTAAATCGAATACCGCACTTTCTGTAGGGCTTACCACTTTGGCAACTTTTGCAAGCCTTATAATGACTCCATTAAACTTTAAACTTTACGCCTCCCTTTACCCTCCAACCATGGAGCTTCTTACCGATATAAATTTAGATGAGTGGGCGGTAATCAAAACCATTTTTACTATTGTACTATTTCCTTTATTAGCCGGTCTAGCATTCCGTAAGTGGCAAGAACAAATCGCTAAAAAAATCAGTCCTTTTTTTAAGGTAGCCAGTATTCTAATCTTTATTGCTTTTGTGCTGATCGCTTTTAGTAAAAACTATGATTTATTTTTAAAGTACATCCACGTGGTCGCGCTATTAGTGCTTCTTCATAATGCCATTGCTCTTGGCTCTGGCTATGGCCTAGGGCAAATTTTCGCTTTAAGCAGACGGGATAAACGTACGATTTCGATTGAAACGGGTATTCAGAATTCTGGTTTGGGCTTGGTTATAATTTTCGCCTTTTTCGAAGGTTTAGGTGGAATGGCCCTGCTTACGGCTTGGTGGGGAATTTGGCATATTATAGCCGGCTTAAGCTTAGCCTTTATTTGGTCGAAGCGCAAGAGCTTGGCTTAATGTTTCAGGGCGTTTAATCTTACCGTTGCTGGTATAAATAAAACTACCTAAGTAGATAATCTCTTTCGGCCTTTCTAAACGATCTAATCTCGCGAGTGCGGCCATTTTCCTCTGCTCATCCAAAGGGTGATCTGATTCGATAATTAGCAGTAATTCTTGTCCTAAATTTGGATGATCTCGGCCAGCCAAAATAAAGTTCTCGCTTAAATCTATTTTCTGTTCTAATTCTTCTGGGTAGAGTTTAAGACCGCCGCTTAAAACTACATTATCCAAGCGTCCCTTCCATAGAAATTCATCCTCGTCAAGAAGCTGCGCTAAATCTTTTGTTTCTAATTTTTCGACACCAATTGCAGGCGCATTAATGGATAAGCAAGACTGTGCATTTAAACTAATTGTTACGCCCGGCAATAATTTAAAAGCAGAAGCAAGCACGGGACTTATCTGCCGTAGAGCGATATGAGAAATAGTTTCGGTCATACCGTAACTATGCCAGAGCTGGGCTTTGGTATCTATAATTTGACGAATCAATCGCGGAGAAAGCGGTCCGCCACCTGCAATAACCTTTCCTGCTTGATGCAATTGAGCTAAGGACTGAGAAATTTGCAAAGGCACCATGGCGCTTAGTGCAAAATTCGCATTCGTATCGAGGAGATCAAAAGGCTTGCTGCTTGGTTCTAAAATGGTTAAATCTAAATTGCCCTCCGCAGCGCGCACAAACATCATTATCCCGCCAATTTTATCAATAGGCAAACAGAGCAAGGCCGGAGAGCCCTCTTCAATATTTAAAAATTTCAACGTTGCTCGAGCGGAGTTTCTCATGTACTCCTTTCGTAAGGAAATAGTTTTAGGTTTTCCAGTACTACCTGAAGTTTGAACCAAAAAGTTAGGATCCTTAGAAAACCATCGCTCCTCCAGGCGCAAAATATCTTGAATATATGCTTGGGATCGGATATTTTTAGTATTGATTTTCAACGACTTAAAATATTATTTGATTTTTTTTATATATCATCCCAACCTTTTAAATAGCGCCGCCGTATAATGTGTATAGTTCCTTATAGATTGGTTATTACTAACCAAAGTACCCTGTTTAGTTAGAAAGCGCCGTTTCCCTGCGGCGCTTTTCTTTTTTCCCTAATTTTTATCGAAATCATACATATTCCAATTCCCATCGGGTTTGTAGGCAATCGTTCCGCGTACTATATCTAGTGGGCTTTCAAAATTGTTAGTGTATAAACCGCCTGTGCCTAAACCAGAGGCGAGATGTCCGTAAAGATTGTAATTCCATTGAGAGATGGCACTCAGGCCTAAATTGCTTTCTAAAGCACTAGTAACCCACCATCCAATTCCACGATCCTCCGCAAAATCGATCCACTTCTCCGACTCTTTAAAACCACCAAGAAAACTAGGTTTTAAAATGATGAACCGCGGCTTAATCTCATCGAGAAGTTTCAATTTATCTTCGTCTTTAAACACACCGATCAGCTCTTCGTCTAAGGCTATAGGCATTGCAGAATTTTGGCAGAGATAAGCCATATCCTTTATTTGTCCAGCTTTTATGGGTTGCTCAATCGAGTGAATTCTTAATTTATCCAATTGATCTAGAACTCCTAAGGCTTCTTTTGGACTAAAAGCACCGTTGGCATCTACTCTTAGCTGAAGCTCAGCGGGGCTATATTCTTTACGTATATCTTTTAAAACCTGTAATTCTTGCTCCAGGCCTATCGCCCCGATTTTCATCTTAAGGACTAAAAATCCTGCTTCAATTTTAGAGCGAATCTGACTTTTCATAAAGTCTAAATCCCCCATCCAAATTAACCCATTAATAGATTGACGCTCTAATCCATCGGTAAAATCGCTTGGAAAAAGAACATGATTTTCAGAGACTAAATCTAAACGTGCCATTTCTAAGCCCGCTCTAATACTGGGCCACTCAATTAAAGAATCTTCCCAGTGCCCATCAGGATCTGTTTCTAAACTTTGACAAAGCTCGGTTAGTTTAGCTTCATAATCGGGTCTATCATCAGCACTAAGGCCTCGCAGAATTCCGCATTCACCAATTCCTTTTGCGCCATTTTCCTCTAAAAAAATGAAATACGAATCTTTGGTATTTAATACGCCTCTGCTGGTTCCCGCAGGGTTTTTAAAGTTTAACGTGTATTTTTTCCAAAAAGCAATCATACAATTCTTCCTATACCATACGTAATTGCGAACAACAAAGTAGTTAGTGCCATTTGTTTTAGTAAAGGCTCGAAATCTTTTGCTTCATTAGCCTGGCGCACTTTTAAGAGGTTTATAACCAAAAAAGGAATACTAACGAAATACAAATTTTGCCAGAAAGAACCAGGGTTTAGACGGTTATACACAAAGGCAAAATCGAAAGCTAAAATAAGAAGAAGCGTGTGATAAATCTTGGCCTTTGCCAGGCCTAGTTTTAAAGCCAAGGTATTTTTTCCTGCCTGCTTGTCGCTCTCTATATCGCGCATATTATTGAGGTTCAAAACTGCCATCGCCAAAAAGCCAAGACTACTGGCCGGAAGCAGTACATCAAAACTCCAAACTAAAGTTTGTAAAAAATAACTACCACCAACGCCAACCCAACCAAAGAAAACTAATACGAATAAATCGCCAAAGCCGCTATAACCATAGGCTTTTTTGCCTACTGTGTATTTAATGGCCGCAATTATTGCCAAAACCCCTAAAGCCGTGAAAAGGTAAGCGATGAAAATATTGCCATCTCTACTCGCCCAAAAGCTTAAAATAGTGCCGGAGAGGAAAGATAAAACCGAAAAGAGAATAACCGCTTTCTTCATAGCTGCGGCACTTATCAGCCCACTGGCAATCGCGCGCTGCTCGCCTATTCTATTATCATCCGTCCCTTTTACCCCATCACCATAGTCGTTGGCATAATTGGAAAGAACCTGATAAAACAAGGTGGTAAGTAAAGCAAGAAAAAAGCTTAAACCATTAAATTCACCATCGGCAGCAGCAAGAGCAGTACCTAAAATAATACTGGCAAAAGCTAATGGCAAAGTGCGTAAACGAGCGGCTTTAACCCAAACCCTAAAATCGGACATTCAATTAATTTACTGCAAATATAAGCTAAGACTTACATCCACTTTAGCTTACTTGACTCTATACAGTAGAGTAAATAATTATAAAGCTCAAGGGCCTCATGGAAAGGCAAATGAGAAACACTTTCTCCTCCCGCCGCAGTATAGAGCTGCAAACTAGCTACGGCCCTCCTCTTCTGAAAAACACTTTGCTTTAAGCTTATATTTTGCAATTTGTAATTAGGAATCAATAAGGTTGTTGGAAATACCCAACCCCGCTTAATTAAAATAAAATCGGGATTGACTTTTACTTTGTAGGCCAAAAAATAGCGATAACTAAAAAAGAGCACAAGGGCTAAATAGATGAAAACCAAAGGGTAAAGCCAAATTATTTCCGCAACAAAGAAATTAAGCGCTAGAGCCGCTAGTGTAGGAACAGCCCCCAACCAAATAGCTAGCTGAATAAACAGAAGACTATTTACTTGAAAAGATTGATACGCAAACTTCTTTCGGTCGGGATATTGCCTTTCCAAAACGTTGATTAAGCTTTTTGCTTTGATGCCTGGTATAGATATTAATTTTCTATCGTTAATTGCCTCAGTGCCGGCTTGCTTTATCCTTAAAGTATAAAAACCAATTAGGGCGCGTAAAGGATTCGATTCCCATTTAAAATATTGAATCTTACCAAAAGGTACATTAAAGGTATTTTTAGAGAGTAGGCCGCTACTCATGCGCATGCCATCTTGCCCCAGGAAAAACTTGAATTGAAAATGTGTTAAAGCCGTTCCTGCTAAAGAGGCTAAAACGGAAATAATCAAAAAAAGAAGCACGGCAACAGGCAGCAAAATAATCCACTGCGCTAAAAAGCTTTCTGCCGTTTCCTCTAAATAGGATTCGAAAGGTTTTAATAGGAAATCTTCAAATTGCCAAACATATCCGTTTACAATGGCGAATAGAAATAAGCCCGAACGAAAATGATTTTGAGTTAAACCCACCAGTAATAGGTCTTTTATACTCAGCTCCAAAATCGGTTTCGCATCAATTTTGAGACTCCCTAAGGCACTATCCGCAGATTCCTGCGACGATTCTTCCTCAGCCAGAACTTCGCCTTCCTCCTTTAATTCGTACTTACGCTCCATTAAATACTCCCGTAATTGCTGGGCGTGCTTCTTACTTAAAGCTGGAATTTGAATTTCATTTTGAATACTGCCCGCGGTATCTATTTTAAGGCCAACCACCCCTAAAATCCGCTGAATAATATTTTGATGCGTATTTACCGTTTGGATGCGGGCGAATGGCACATTTATCTTTTCTTGACTTAAAACGCCTTTCTCAATTACGAAGTTATCCCCTTTGATATAAAAAGTGAATTTCAAAAATTGCAAGTAACTGATTACTAAGAATACAGCCGATAAAATATAAGCCCATTCTTCTAATCCTAAACTGAGTATTCTAAACTTTGTACCGAGATTAACGAATACTACCGCCAAAAAAAAGTTGAACGCTTTACGCAGATTACTAAAAAAAATGACCGCAACCCCCAATATCGATTGACGTTGCGGCTTAGAAAGCTCCAAGTTATTCATGGGCGCTACTCAACTTGGTAATGTGATCTCGTAATTTAATAGCACTTTCCTTACTTAAACCTCTTACACTTAGGTCGCTCGTATTTCCTCCTGCGGTAAATACCTTAACGGAAGCAATATCGAAAAGACGGCCCAGCAGTCCTTGGTTGTACTCGCAGTGCTGAATGCGGTTAAAAGGAACCGTAGTTTGTCGGAAGAACAATAAGCCTGTTTTGTAGGATATATCATGTTCGCGTAATAGGTATCCCTTCACTTTAAATGCCAAAGGTTCATATATAATTACCATTAAAACTGCGCCTAAAATTGGAAACAACCAATAGCCGAAATAGAGTTTGGCGAAAAGGCTGAAAAGGGCCCCAATGCCTGAGGCAAATAGTAGGAACAATATCCTGCTGCTGATGCGCATGTACAAATAATCTTCTCGTAAAGACTCAAAGTCCTCGGGCTCTAGCCTTGGAATATCATCAATGTCGATTTTTATGTTTTCAAAAATCATGAGAACGATTTTTTTAGGTATTGAAAGTATTCTTTTAAAACTTGCGGACTGGCCTCGGAAGGCGTCTGAATTTCAAGGATGGCTAAATTATCTTGAGAGTACAAATTTTCCAAAGCGGTTTCAATTTCTTTTTCGGCACTAACCACTTGATAGCTAATTCCAAAAGTTTGAGCCACTCCCGCAAGATTTAATTTATGTTTAGTTTCCTGAAATCGTTCAAAATCTGCATTGTTCTCGGGTCCTTTTATAATCCGAAAAATATTACCCCCACCATTATTCAAAACAATAATTTTAAGGTTTTTAGGTAAGTTATCGTTCCAGAAAGCACCACTATCGTAGAGGTAGGCTATATCGCCTGTAACTAGGCTAACATTTTTATCGCTATTTAAGGCATGACCAATGGCCGTAGCAGTAGAACCGTCTATTCCACTCGTTCCTCTATTTGCGTAATGCAGAATATCACTGCGTTGATTAAAGAGTTGTGCGTAGCGAATACTAGCACTGTTGGCACAATGGAAAAGGCTATTTTCGGGCAAGTGCTGTAAAATATGACCGAATACTTTGAAATCGCTGTAAGGCGCCTTTTCCCAGTACTTTTGATGAAAACTGAATTTAACCCTATCCCAATTTAATATTTCTTTTGACCAGCTTAAATCGCCATTATAATCTATGGTATTTAAAACCTTAAAAAATTCCAGTGGCTTAGTTTTTAAATTTAGCGTAAGCGCTTGGAAGGTATCGATTAAGGAATCGCTTTCGCTAAGATGCCAATGAGCTTTAGGTTTAAAATCCTTCAAATAAGATTTCAACATTTTACTTACAATTTCGCCGCCGAAACTAATTACTAGATCGGGTTGCAGAAACTCCTTTTGCTCATCACTAATGGTGTTAATCAATCGATCAATGGAATGAACACCTTTAATGTCAGTAAGATTACTCAGTGTTTCCGTAAAAAGTAAATGCCCCGGTTTGTCTAACAGGGGTTTAAGAACTTGCTTTAAAGCTTCATCTACCGGTGCTTGACCGGCGATAATCAAAACTTTTTTGGCTTGCAAATAGGGTGAAGTTAAGAATTGCCAATCGGCATTACTTAAATTTTGACTAGCCCCTAGTTCTCTAATAAAGCGAAACTCCTCCTTATTAAAATCTATAGTATCATAAAGCGGCTCATCGAAAGGCACATTGAGGTGCACCGGGCCTTTGAATGCTTTAATTAAAGCCTCGTTGGCAATGCGTTGATTATAATGTTGACCTAAATCATCTTGTGGTTCTCGCAAAAAATTGGCCGCATATAGTACATGGCTCCCAAAAATATTCTCTTGCTGTATCGTTTGCCCCAGCCCTTGCCCGATCCACTCCTTAGGACGGTCGGCAGTTATCACCAATAGGGGAACCTTTTGGTAATAAGCTTCCGTGACAGCTGGTAAATAATTCGCTGCTGCAGATCCACTCGTACAAATTACTGCCGCAGGTTTACGATCCGCCAAAGCCATCCCAATAGCGCTAAATGCAGCAGCTCGTTCATCGGGAATAGAAAAGAAATTAAAGCGATAAGCGCGCAAGGCTATAATTAAAGGTGCATTGCGCGAACCAGGTGATACGATGATATTTTTTACGCCGTGCTTATTTAAAAGGAACGCTAATAAACGTGCATTATATAAAGAAGATGTTTTTTGCATTTTATCGCATTACATTTAGAATGGTCTGCATTTTATTTTCTGTTTCGTTCCATTCTGATTCGGGCACACTCGCTGCAATTATTCCTCCACCAGCATAAAGACAAATCTGCTTAGCACTAATTAATTGGGCGCAGCGCAAATTAACCCAAAAATGACCTTCCCTTTCATTTTTTAGGCCGAAATAACCGGTATAATAACTACGATCGTATTGTTCAAGGGAGGAAATTAATTCTAAGGCTTCTTTCTTAGGGTTCCCCGCAACTGCTGGGGTAGGATGAAGTTTCTCTAAGAGCGTATCTAGCGGAAGCGGTGCAATACTTCGCCCCTTTATGGCCGTAAACAAGTGCTTTAAATTACCTGCTCGGATTGTCTTTCTAGGACTTTTCTCCACCTTCGAAATCCCTGGAACTGAGTTTAAGGTTTCCATTATATAATTGGTAACTATATCCTGCTCTAACTTTTCTTTTTCACCAAAATCGCCCGAATCAGTATAGGCTAAAGTTCCCGCTAAGCTGGCTGTTTCCAAGGCTTGACCTTTAAAAGTTAACAGCGTTTCTGGGCTTGCGCCTAGCCATGTGCCACAAGTGGGATGGCTAAATAAATAAACAGTTGCCGCAGGATAGGCTTCGCAAAGTTTCTCGAATAATTCTAAAGGTTTTAAGGCTAAATCGAAAAGCTGTGCGCGACTAAAAACCACTTTGTTTTGTTCTGCTTTCGCAAGATATGTAAGCAATTGCGCCAGCGACTTATAATACGCATCAGAAGACAGGATTGAAGGAGCATCTTGGTAAAACCATTGCTCAAAATGCGATGGCTCGCTTACTTCAACTTTCAATCGGATTGGCTTTTTTTGCTGAAAATCAACAAAGTGGAACTCCAGCTCCGACTCATCTACCTCCTGGTAAAACTGCGGTTGGTCGTGTGCTTCTTTTAGCACTAAAAAAGAAGAAGGAAAATTGGACATTAATTCGCTTTTCGGAGGGGCATGATCATATTAGTCAGCTTGCAATGCGAAAGTAACCGACCTTCCTCATCACAAATTTTAATCTCCCACAAATGCGTACTGCGTCCTTTGTGCAGAATGCTCGCCGTACCGGTAACTATACCTTCTTTTTTAGACCGTAAATGGTTACAAGAAAGCTCAATGCCTAGTATTGCCGATTTTTCAGGATCAATAAATAAAAGACTGGCCGCAGAACCTAAGCTTTCCGCTAAAGCCGCATTGGCCCCGCCATGCAAAAGTCCCATTGGTTGATGTACACGAGGATTAACGGGCATGGTAGCTTGTAGCATTCCTTCGATGGGATCAACGTCAGTATATTCAATTTCTAGAGTTTGCATTAAAGTTTGCGCACTCATTTGATTGTATTTCGCTAAAATCTCTTTTTTGGTCATTCTAAAAATATCTGCTAATTTAAAATATCCTAAACTTGTCACTAAACTTTGCTGCAGATAATTATTCAACAAGAATAGATACTTATGGTTTGTTGCTTTTCTGAAAATAAATTCCCTTTTCAAGTTAAAATTCTATGGCCGAAATCAAGACAAGCGAAAACACAATGGACCCTTTCCTTTTTTTGGAGTCCCTAAAGGAGGATGTTCAGAAAGCAGATTGTAAAAAATTAATTACTCTCTTTGAAAAAGCGTCTGGAACCAAGGCTAAAATGTGGGGCGATAGTATTATTGGCTTTGGGAAATACCGCTTGGTTTACGAGAGTGGACGAGCCTTAGACTGGATGCTCTGCGGCTTCTCTCCCCGTAAAGGTAAACTGAGCCTTTATATAATGACCGGCTTTGGCAATTATGAGGACTATCTCAAGCAAATTGGTAAGCACAAAACAGGCAAATCATGCCTTTACATTAAAACCTTAGCCGATATTGATGAGCAAGTACTTTTCAATTTGGTAAAGGATTCTTGCGACTATTTAAAAAACAAATACTCTCCCGCTTAAATGAGGCGCTAATACATAGAGGCTTCTTATCTTTGCAGGCCCAAAAAAGAGCAAATGATTAAGATTAGTTTACCCGATGGCAGCATAAAGGAAGTTGAGGACGGCAGTTCCGCTTTAGATGTCGCGAAAAGTATCAGCCAAGGCTTGGCCCGAAATGTTCTATCTGCCAGCTTTAACGAGAAAACGGTAGAGGTAAATGATCCCCTTCCGGGAGATGGATCTTTAGTATTATATACTTGGGATAATCCTGAAGGCAAAACTGCTTTTTGGCACTCTTCCGCTCACCTTCTAGCCCAAGCTTTAGAGCAGCTTTATCCAGGAATACAACTGACCATTGGTCCAGCCATCGACAATGGTTTTTATTACGATGTAGATTTTAAGGGACAGGAATTTGGCGAAGCAGACTTCTCTAAAGTGGAAAAGCTTATGCTGGAAAATGCCCGTCAAAAATCGGAATTCAAACTACGTGCAATTAGCAAAGCGGAAGCGCTAGATTTTTACAAAGGCAATCCGTTTAAGACGGAGTTAATTGAAAACCTAGAAGACGGTACCATTACCTTCTGTGATCATGCCGACTTCACCGATCTTTGTCGTGGAGGACATATTCCCAATACTGGCTTTATAAAGGCGGTAAAAATAATGAGCGTTGCCGGCGCCTACTGGCGAGGTAATGAAAAGAATCCTCAGCTTAGTCGCGTTTATGGAACTTCTTTTCCCAAAGCCGCTCTTTTAACCGAGTATTTAGAGCTTTTAGAAGAAGCGAAACGCCGCGATCACCGCAAATTAGGTAAGGAACTAGAACTATTTACCTTCTCTCAAAAAGTAGGACAGGGTTTGCCTTTATGGTTACCCAAAGGCGCAGAATTAAGAGAGCGTTTAGAACAATTTTTAAAGAAAGCGCAGCGTACAGCTGGTTACTCTCCTGTAATTACTCCCCATATTGGCAACAAGGAACTTTATGTTACTAGTGGCCATTACGCAAAATATGGTAAGGATAGCTTTCAACCGATTCGTACTCCCGACGAAAGTGAGGAGTACTTATTAAAACCCATGAACTGTCCGCATCACTGCGAGATTTATAAAAGTAGCCCACGCTCCTACCGCGACTTACCCATTCGCTACGCAGAATTTGGTACAGTTTACCGTTATGAGCAAAGTGGTGAACTGCACGGATTAACCCGTGTGCGTGGTTTCACCCAAGATGATGCGCACATTTTCTGTACCCCCGATCAATTGAAAACCGAGTTTCAAAAAGTAATAGACTTAGTACTCTATATCTTTAAAACCCTCGATTTCCAAAACTTTACCGCCCAGGTATCTTTACGCGATAAAGAAGACCGCAGTAAATACATCGGTTCCGATGAAAATTGGGAAAAAGCTGAGAATGCCATTAAGGAAGCTGTGGTAGAAAAAGGCCTCGATTATGTGGTTGAATACGGTGAAGCAGCCTTTTATGGTCCCAAACTTGACTTTATGGTGAAAGATGCCTTAGGAAGACAATGGCAATTAGGTACCATTCAAGTTGACTATAACTTACCCGAACGATTTGAATTAGAATATAAGGGTAGCGACAACGAAAGCCACCGCCCTGTTATGATTCACCGCGCCCCCTTTGGAAGTATGGAGCGTTTTGTAGCGGTTTTATTAGAGCATTGTGCGGGAAATTTCCCTTTATGGCTCATGCCCACACAAATAGCAATCTTGCCAATTTCAGATAAGTATCTTGATTACGCGAATAAAGTTTCTAGTTTACTTAAAAATTACGACCTTCGCGCCCTCGTTGACCAACGTGCAGAAAAAACTGGACGTAAGATTCGAGATGCTGAAGTGGCTAAAATTCCTTACATGCTAATTGTAGGTGAAAAGGAAGAAGGAGATGAAACACTCTCGGTAAGACGTCATGGAGGTAGCGATTTAGGATCTATGTCAATTGCTGATTTTATAAAGCATATTGATGCCGAAGTAGCTGCTGAAATCGGTGAATTTGAGTAAATTAAGATTTTTAAGTATAACTAAATAGTATAATTCTGGCTAAGAGATTTCACCACAGAAAAAGAGGCCCCAGAATGGAGCCCAAAGAAGATAAGCATAAGATTAATGAAAAGATTCATTACCCGAAATTAAGGGTAGTGGGTGAAGGAATTGAACCCGCAGTGTATAGCACTAGCGAAGCTTTACGTTTAGCTCAGGAAAAAGAACTTGACTTGGTGGTTATCACCGATAAAGCCGATCCTCCTGTAGCAAAGATTATCGATTACAAGAAATTCTTATACGACCAGAAGAAAAAACAAAAAGAGATAGCGGCGAAGGCACAAAAAACGGTAGTGAAAGAAATCCGTTTTGGTCCGAACACCGATGATCATGATTATGAGTTTAAGCTCAAGCATGCGGAAAACTTCCTAAAGGAAGGATCCAAGCTTAAAGCTTATGTATTCTTTAAAGGAAGATCAATTGTGTTTAAAGATAAAGGAGAAATTCTTTTACTTCGTTTAGCCCAAGATTTAGAAGACCTTGGTAAAGTTGAAAGTTTACCAAAATTAGAGGGCAAGCGCATGATTATGATGATTGCCGCTAAAAAATAAGATTAGTCAGAACCTGTATATAAAGCGAAAGAGTAATGCCAAAGATGAAAACAAAATCCAGTGCCAAGAAGCGTTTCAAGCTTACTGGTACCGGTAAAATCAAGAGAAAGCATGCTTTTAAAAGTCACATTCTTACCAAGAAGACGACCAAACAAAAGCGTAATCTTACTCACACTGGTTTAGTAGATAAATCAGACGAAGCTAGCATTAAAAAGCAGCTAACCATCTAATTAAATTTAGAGTTATTAATTAACCCTGGGTAAGGCATCCAAGACTGTGAATTGTTTGCAGCGCCTTGCACAAAAAATTAAAAATTATGCCAAGATCAGTAAATTCAGTAGCATCAAGAGCTCGCCGTAAAAAGGTGATGAAAATGGCCAAAGGATACTTTGGTCGTAGAAAAAACGTTTGGACCGTTGCTAAAAACGCCGTAGAGAAAGGACTTCTTTACAGCTACCGCGACCGTCGTAACAAGAAGAGAAATTTCCGTGCTTTATGGATTCAGCGTATCAACGCGGGTTCCAGACAATATGGTCTTTCGTATTCTGCATTTATGGGATTATTAAAAGCTCAAGAAATCGAATTAAACCGTAAGGTTTTAGCCGATTTAGCGATGAACCACCCAGAAGCTTTCAAAGCAATTGTAGATAAAGTTAAAAAATAACACATACTAAGTTCTGACTATAAATAACCCCAGCCTAGCGTTGGGGTTTTTTTATGCTCAGTTCGTAAGCATCACCCCTTTCATAATTTTGGTTATTCCCTAACTGAATATCTAAGGTCTCGCCCATCTGCCTAGAGCGAAAAGTTCCCATCCTACCATAGCCATAAAAGTAAATTCTCTCTAAAATCCATTCTTTTCCTGGGCTTAGCGCAAAATGTGACGGACGTAAATAAGCTTCCTTAGTTTCTAAAAGATCCTGTGCTTCCTTACTAAGCACATTACACAAGCCGCTTAAGCGGGCAACATATTCATTCTTGGGATAATGATACATTTCATCGACGCTCGAATCTTGTATAATTTTCCCCGCCTTCATGGCGATCATGCGATCGCAAATGGCCATTAAATCGCTTGGCTCATGTCCAACAATGATCAAGGTTTTATTGCGAGCTTCATGTTCTACAAAAGCGATGAGCTCTTGTTTTAAAATATAATCGAGCTGACTAAAGGGTTCGTCTAAAACTAATAGAGGCGCATCGGCTACCAAAGCACAAGCTAAAGCAACCCTCTGTTTTTGTCCACCGGATAAGTACCGCACTTTTTTATCTTTAAAGGATTGCAGGTGAAATGCACGATGAACCCGAGAAATATATTTCTTGGCTGCGCTAGCACTTAATTTTCGAGCGTAACGAAGAATATTATCATCCGTATTTAGGTCAGGACTAATATTAAAATCTTGATCCATGAGGGCTATCTCCTCAAAACCGGGTACCCTTTCATTGCGAATTTCCTTAAGGTCCTCACCTTTATAATAAATAGCCCCACTATTGGGTAGCTGCTTTGCGGCTATCAGGCGAAGCAATGTGCTTTTACCCGAACCACTAGCGCCAATAATGCCAAGTTTCTCTCCCGGCTGAAGACCAAATCCTAGTCCCTTTAAGGCTTTTGTTTCACCGTATTGGAAGTGAATATTTTTAAGTTCTAGAAGCATGTAAATTTTATAAAAAATACCAACCTATTGACCCAGTTATGCGTTAAACTAACGAAGGACCCAAATTACTATGCGCAAAATAGCATTACTACTTATTTGTATCTCAATAATCGCTTGTAAAAAGGAGAATGAGGCCAATAATTCCCTGCCTGCCGAACCAAGTTTGGTGCAGCAGTTGGAGCAATTTCCCAGTATTTCCTTGTTTACTCAAGCCATTGCTGCTTGCGAAGATACTCTTAATGCCAGTCCTAATGAAATTACTATTTACGCTCCTACTAATGAAGTGCTTAGTACATTTCTACAAGATGCGGGCGCAGCAGATTTCACTGAATTAAAGGCCCGTATTGGTATTGAATTTTACCGCGCCTGGTTAGGTTGTCACTTTTTTCCCTCAGCCCTAAGGTTAGAGCAAATGCAAACAGCCTATATTCCTACTCTAGCTTACAATCCGCTAGGACAGCAAATCCATACTTACAGCCAAAGAGAAAAAAGCGTCTTAGCTCTCAATGGCCAGTTTGTAAACTTAGTTTCCAGAGACAATATAATTCCTTCTGGTATTTTACATATCAGCACGGAGAAAATGCAAGTGCCTACGATAACAAAACTCGTGTCGGCTAACGGCAATAGTTTTAGTATTTTAAAACGAGCCCTGCAACTTACCGAAAACTCACTCGCTTCCTTATTGAATCGGGAGGACCAAATGTATACCCTATTCGCGCCAAATGATGCGGCCTTTGATCGCTTTTTTCAAGATCTAGGCTGTAGTGATCTCGATGGCTTTATTGAAAAATTTGACAATCAGGCTTTAGAGAACTTATTAAAACATCATATAGTACGAGGCTCTTTAGATATAAGCTCTTTAAATGGACACAATATTAAATCGCTTTATCAGGATAAAGAGATCTATGTAAGCTTGGCACACGGCAACTTAAAAGTTAGCAATACTGGCGGTTTTGAAGCCCATATTGTTCAAACGGATATTACCGCATTTAATGGTCGCATTCAGTTGATTGATCAAGTGTTAAAGTTACCTTAATGAAATACCAGACTCACTTCTTTGACGTTCTAAGATAGAGTCTGAAAAGAGAGATTCTTATTGTAAATAGTTTTGTTTGGTTGGTTGAAAAGCCGGTTCTATTTCTTCTGAAATCTGAGCCGGCTTTTTTCGTGCTTATTCGGCCTCAATCAAACTAAATTGAAGCAAGTGATGATGAAGATGCTTGCTGTGCAGTTGCAGCCATTCCTGTACGTTCAATTCGCCAAAAGAGGGATGAATTGAGCTGTGATCGGGAACATTCTCAAAATGTGTTAACATCTTAATCATGCTGCGCATGAGCTCAACCTTCATTTCCTTAAAATCAAGCTCCAAATCTGGCAAAGTATCATACGAATATGGCTTTGCGGCCCCAGGTCGCAGCGCTTTATCACTTTGAATAAAGTCTTTCATTTTAGGCAAATGCTCTGCTGGGGTCTTCACGGTAAACTTTTCTTTAGAAAGGCTTAATTCAAAACCTTTACGAAGATGATCTAGCATTTGGATCGCCGTCATTTCTCCCCATGCTGCCGGACTCTTAGCTTTTAATGCTTTCAAGGCGGCTGGGAAATCAATTAGCAAAAAGTGGTACTCCTTTTTCATTTTTCTCTTATTACAATGCTTATCCAATTATAATCTGGGGTTCGCGGCATAGATTTTTGAATCGGTAACTTCTCCACCTTGAAAATTTTATTGGGAACGCCCTTCCTCCGTAAAGTTTTCTCTAAGGTGCTCATTCTCTGACTACTTAACACAGCATCACCAATATTATCGTACAGTGAAATTTCAAAAAGCATCCCTTCCGATTCCTTAATCATCTCTGCTAGAAGCGTGAGCATAAAATCACCAGAAGGACTAAGACGCGCCGAGGCTTCATTAAACTTTATGTCCATTAAAGGCGCCGTAACCTGCAATTTAGGTATAGCCGTATAGCTTATCCGCCTTTCAGAATTGTACAGTACCTCCAATTCTACCCTTCTATTTAAAGCTTCGGATTCTTCGTCCACTTCTTCAAAAAGCGGAACCTTATTACCAAAGCCTTTGTAATCGAGTCGATTTTTAGAAATGCCATGTTCCACTAAAAAGTCATAAACCATGCGCGCCCTAGCTACCGAAAGCTCAAAATCGTTGGAACAGCAAACGTGCCCTCTTAAACTCAATTCCAAATCGGGGTTTTCGTTCATCACTTTTAAAAGTTCTTCGAAAGCCGAAAAACTGGTAGACAAAGGAACTGCCTGATTGGGAACAAAATTGAGATTGGAAATCCTTAAACGATCGCCCGTATTTAATGGGTAGTCACTTAAACTTCTATCTGCCAAGGGCAATAAAGAAGCATCTACCGAAAGTATTACCTCTACCCTGCGGTTTTTAAAACGCTCTTCGGGACTATTATTATAAGCCGGTTTTTCTTCTCCATAATAGTCCGTTTGGGCATTTATTGGATCCAATCCTTGCAATACGAAATACTTTAAAACGGACTGAACCCGTCTACGCGATAATTTCCGATTGTATTCAATATCCGCTAGGCTGTCCGTATGGCCATAAATTCGGATGTTCTTAATAATATTTACGGGCGTCTTTTTTAAAAGGCTATCAATACGAAGTCTTTGACTGGCCGACAATTGAAAGCGATCCAACTCGAAAAGACATTCAAAGTAAACCAAGCTATCCGTGCTTTGCGCAGATGCCTTGGGTAAAAAGAAGGTTAGAAATAAAAAAGTAGCAAAAACAGAAAATTGCAGTTTCATATTTATTTAATCGGCAAACGTACTAGTTGATTTTCCCAGGCCAACTGCATCTCAAATCCTTCGCCAGCATTTACTAAACTAATCGTAAACTGCTCAATAACAGTAGGTAGTCTTTCTGAATAGACTTTCGCTGCCACCACATCAAATTCGGTTTCTCTACTCGCTTCACTTTTAAAGTTTACTCCCCAAGGATACTCTTTAGAATTGAACAGGATTTCCCACTCTTCCGCGCCGGGAATGGTCCATAAGCTGTATTTTCCTGCTGGCAAAGTCTGGCCTTGAATTTCTAAATCGGTTTTGGTGCTAAAAGTGGTCGCTTCATTGGCACCGGTGCGCCAAACTTCACCATAAGGAATTAAACTTCCAAAAATCGCTCTACCCCTCACCGAAGGTCTATTGTAAAAAATAGCTACATCGTAATCGCCTTGCACATAAGATACCGTCGCCTCTGGTGACATTTTCTTAGTATTGTGTTGCAAATATTTAAACGCTCCAAAAAGCAAAATTGCTAAACTAACTAGACTAATCACGACCCACTTAAGTACTTTCATCCTGTTTAATTTTTTAACGAAGGTAATGGCTTTACTAAGCTATTGCAATCTTTTAGCTTGAGTTCGACCACAAATTAAAACCTAAGCGTTTTAATAAAATGATAAGAATGGTCCACATCACAAAGCTGTAGCGGGATACAGCAAATATTTAAACACGCGTTTATCGATTTTATTGTAAAATCAGGCTGCGCTATTCTAAAACCGCTTTCTTCTCCTTAACGTGAGTTCGACTATAAATCATAGCCTCAGATTTTCAATAAAAA